>ERZ779621.36-NODE-36-length-119225-cov-24.857313_pt1 | contig 119225 bp, 105 predicted proteins | sample MGYA00514215_ERZ779621 | MGnify/ENA primary metagenome ERZ779621 (study PRJEB29562, sample SAMEA4376715) | mouse gut metagenome | isolation source: Cecum | study: EMG produced TPA metagenomics assembly of the A DSS colitis mouse model was used to assess the...
CGCTATGGCGTCGTTATATAGATGGCGGGAATGATTTTTCAAACACGCTCTAGCAACTTGAAAGGGGGGATCGATGTGGGAACAACGATCACATTGGTGATACTGCTCGCAGTCGTAGGCATGGCTGTGCGCAGCATGGTCCGCGACAGGAAAAAGGGAAGATCGCTGCAGTGCGGCGGCGATTGTAGTAAATGCAAAGGATGCCACTGACACATCAATCGTGCATTCGTCTGTAGCAATAAACGGACATACCAGTCGCAACAGTCCAGCCAATCGGCCATGCGCACCAGATACCGATGGCGCCGAACAGGTTCGAGAAGCCAAAGGCAAGCAGGACACGCAGGATCAGGTCGGTGAAGGTGGCTGCCATAAATGCTTTCATGGCACCGGCGCCGCGCAGTACCCCGTCTGTCACAAGCTTTGCGGATACGACAAAATAAAAGGGTGACAGGATCCACAAAAACTGCTTTCCGGTGAGCAGCGCTTCGGCGGAAGCCGCATCCATGAACAGCAGGAGCAGGTACCTCCCAAAGCAGAAATACAATAGTACGATCGGAACGCAGATGCACCAGACCAGCCTGAGACCGGCGCGCAGTCCGCCCTTAACCCTGTCTGGGATACCGGCACCGATATTCTGCGCTGTGAAGTTTGACACGCCGTTTCCGAGTGTGGTGAAAGAAGTGATCACCAGATTGTTGAGCTTGACAGCGGCAGAGTATCCGGCGGTCACACTGATGCCAAAGCTGTTGATGACACTCTGGATAAAGATGTTTCCGACAGAGATGAAGGATTGCTGCAGGATGCTTGGTATGGCGATCGCTGTGAGCTTCTTGAGCAGCGCTGATGAGAACAGCGCTGCTTTTTTGTCGGTCCGGATCGCCGCGAGTCTTTTTAACAACAATACTACGGATAGGAGGCAGCTGATTCCCTGGCACAAAAAGGTCGCCCATGCGACACCTGCGATCCCCATATGAAAGCATTTTACAAAAATGATGTCAACTGCAATGTTCGAGGTTGACGAGAGCGCGAGAAAATAAAAGGGTGTCCTGGAGTCCCCGAGTGCGGAGAAGATTCCGGTCGCTATATTATAGAAGAAAAGGAATGGCAGCCCCAGTATGTAAATGTCCATGTAGAGAGCGGAGTCCGCCATGATCTCCGGCTGGGTTTTCATCTGTGCCAGCAGCGGATCGCAGAACACAAAACCAAGGAGCATCAGCAGCGCACACACAACAGCGCTCGAGAGCAGTGTCGTGTAGACGGCGGTCTTCATCTGGCAGTAATCCTTCGCACCGAAAAACTGGGACACGATGACGGAACATCCGATGTTGCAGCCGAAAGCAAACGCGATGAAGATGAGAGTGACATTGTAGCTGTTGCCGACGGCGGCGAGTGCGTTCTCACCGATAAACCTGCCGGCGACGAGGCTGTCTGCGATGTTGTAGAGCTGCTGGAAGATGATGCTGCCAAACATCGGGAGACAGAACTGCCAGAGTACTGTCTGGGGATCTCCCACAGTCAGATCCCTGTTCATGGTTTTATTCGTTTTTTTTGTCAGCAGTTTGTTCATAAAAGCAATCAGTCCTTTCAAAATTTGTGAGAATCAATTTGCAGATCAGTCTTTTCATAATATTCTTTTCATATTATAATAGCAAAAAGACAATATGAAAAATATATATTTTATATAATTGCGATATAAAATATATATGATGGCTGTTTACGCTTCGGATGCCTGTCATGATGGCAGAAAGTTGAGGCGTGAACGCGGCAGGTGTATTATGAATATTAATTACGAATATTACAGAGCGTTTTATTATGTGGGAAAATACCGAAACATCACGAAGGCGGCACAGGCTTTGGGAAGCAGCCAGCCGAATGTCACGCGCGCGATGAAACTGCTGGAGAATGCGCTTGGGTGCCAGCTGCTTTTGCGCAGCAACAAGGGAATAGCCCTCACAGAAAAGGGGGAACTTTTATACGAGCGTGTGTCTGCGGCGTTTTATCAGATACAGGCTGCGGAGGAGGAGCTGAGCCTTGACGGGAAACTGATCGAGGGGACGATCATTCTCGGGACGACAGAGACAGCGCTGCACTTGATGCTGTTTCGCAGATTAAAGGAATTTAAGCGGGAAAATCCCAAAGTGCGGTTTAAGATCTACAACTACAGCACCAAGGACGCCATCCATGAGCTCACAAGGGGGGCGATCGACATCAGCGTTGTGACCAGTCCGTTTCATGTCAATAGAAACATTAAAAGCGAGAAACTGTTTGATTTTAGGGATGTGCTGATCTGCGGAAGCGCATATGCAGATCTGGCATGCACCAGGAGGCATCTGCGGGAGCTTGCAGGTTATCCGTGGGTATGTCTCGGGAAAAATACCGTGACATACGATATGACAAGTGATTTTTTCCTGAGGAACGGCGTCGTGTTGAAACCGGACATCGAAGTCGCGACCGCTGACCTGATGGTGCCGATGATACAGAACAATCTCGGGATTGGATATGTGCCCGAGCAGCTGGCACAGCCGGAATTGAACGCCAAAAACGTGTTTCGCGTGCCGGTGTACGAGGAGATGGAGACGAGGGCAGTCTGCGCACTGTATGACGCAAAGCGGGGGAGACGCAGGTGTGAGAAAGAGTTTCTTGAGTATTTAACGACTGTTGACGAATAGTCTATGATTGTTTCAAAACAGTTCCGTATTGTCTTTTTGGGTAAAATGAAATATAATGTTATCTGTCCGGATAAATATCAAAGCGTCAGCTGGATATATACAAAGCAGAAAAGGGGAATGCGGCAATGAACATAAGACGTGCGCAGGAGAGGGACATGGACGGAATCAACCGTCTGCTCTGCCAGGTGCTGACAGTGCACCACAACGGCAGACCGGATCTGTTCAAGGCGGATACAAAAAAGTATACGGACGAGGAACTTCGGGCATTGATCCATGACGATGAGCGGCCGGTCTTTGTGGGGATCGACGCAGATGAAAACGTGTCGGGCTATGCGTTCTGTGTGTTCCAGCAGCATACAGACGATAATATCCTGACAGATATCAGGACATTATATATTGATGATCTGTGTGTCGATGAGAACAGGCGGGGGCAGCATATTGGGAAGATGCTGTATGAGCATGTTCTTGATTATGCGAGAGATCAGGGGTGCTACAATGTGACGCTGAACGTGTGGGCATGCAATGAGGGTGCCAGGCGGTTTTACGAGCGCTGCGGACTGGTGCCGCAGAAGTTTGGGATGGAAAAACTATGTTGACTTTGTTTGAATATATTGTATAATTTTATATAGAAGTCTTAAAGTCATGAGTTAGGGCATTTTCAAACACGCTCTAGTCTAGGATAGGGGAATTTGTGAGATCAAAAAGACTCACAAAAAGAGGAATTGCAATGAGAAGAAATACAAAAAAATTTTTGACAATCAGTTTTTCACTGTTGGTGATCGCATGTATTGTGATGATCACGGTCACGTCGTCAGTCATTGCCAAGAAAAGCGATTTTGCGATCAATGAGATCGGTTCACTCTATATGTCTGCGATGGCGAAACAGATGCAGGAGAAGTTTGATACAGTGGTAGATATGCAGATCTCGGAGTTAAACGGGATCGTTCAGAGGCATCCGCCTGATTCGGTGGAGTATGATCAGGAAATGTTTGATCAGCTGGCACTGAGTGCACAGGTGCGCGATTTTGTCTATCTGGGACTTTACACGGAGGACGGGGAAAGCGAGACGATCTACGGATCCGATGTGGAGTATGACAGTGAGATCACGTTTCGGAGTGTGTTGGACGACAGCAGTCTGCGTGTATTTTCAGGCACGAGTGCAGAGGGTGAGAAAGTGTTGTGTATGCTGGTCAATGCCCAGTATCCTATGCGGAACGGGAAGATCAGTTCAGCGATCGTTGCCGCCACACCTATGGAAGATCTGGAAAATGTGCTGGCACTGGATGATGATTCAGCATTGATGTACTCCTTTATTATCCGTGCAGATGGTACATATGTGGTCAGGAACAGACAGGAGACGGATTATTTCAGCTATGTCAGACAAAATTTTGCGGATTACAATGGAAAGAGTGCAGAGACCTATGTGGACGAGCTGCGCGCTGCGATGAGCCGGAAAGCAGGGTACTCCACAATGTTTCGGGAAAACAATGAAAATAAATATCTGTTGTTTACAGATCTGGCTAACTCAGAATGGTTTCTGATCTCCGTGATGCCGCACGGAGTGCTGGATAAGATTCTAGAAGACCTGGGCAGTGAGCGCCAGTTTATCACAGTGATCATGGCTGTTTTCATACTTGCAGGTGTGATGGTCATCTTTGTCATTTATTACAGACTGTCACAGCAGCAGATGGAGGAGTTGGATCAGGCGAGGAAAGAGGCGACGAAAGCGAACAAGGCAAAGAGCGAGTTCCTCTCCAGCATGAGCCATGATATCCGCACACCGATGAACGGGATCGTGGGTATGACGACGATCGCGATCGCAAATATTGACAATACAGAGCGCGTGAGGGACTGTCTGGCAAAAATAACATTGTCAAGCAAGCATCTGCTGGGATTGATCAACGATGTGCTTGATATGTCCAAGATCGAGAGCGGAAAACTGACACTGAACATGAGTCAGATCTCCCTGCGCGAAACGATGGACAGCATTGTCAATATCGTACAGCCGCAGGTCAAATCAAGGCAGCAGCACTTTGATATCTTCATACAGAACATTATCACTGAGGAGGTGCACTGTGACAGCGTGCGTCTGAACCAGGTGCTGATCAATCTGTTGTCCAACGCGTTGAAGTTCACACCCGAAGGCGGAATCATCAAAGTATTTCTGACACAGGAGGAATCGCCGGTGGGAGAAAATTATGTGCGGTGTCATTTCTGTGTGAAAGATAACGGCATCGGCATGACAAAAGAGTTTCAGGAAAAGATATTTGATACATTTACCAGAGAGGAGAAAGCACAGATCAATAAGATCGAGGGAACTGGTCTTGGCATGGCTATCACGAAAGCCATCGTGCAGGCGATGAATGGAACGATCGATCTGAAGAGTGCGCCGGGCGAGGGCAGTGAATTCCATATTACGCTTGATCTGGAAAAGGCGGATACAATGGAGGCAGATATGGTGCTTCCGTCGTGGAGGGTGCTCGTGGTCGACAACAATGAGGATCTGTGTCTGAGTGCAGTTTCCTCGCTCAAGGAGATTGGGATCGAGGCTGACTGGGCTACGAATGGCAGAGAAGCAGTGGAGATGGTAAGAAAATGCCATGACGAAGACAGGAATTATGAAGTGGTGCTGCTGGACTGGAAGATGCCAGATATGGATGGTCTGCATACTGCGCGTGAGATGAGAAAACTTCTGGGGCAGAAAGTTCCTATTCTGATCATATCAGCGTATGACTGGAGTGATATTGAGGAGGAAGCGAAAGAAGTCGGCATTCAGGGATTTATATCCAAGCCATTGTTCAAGTCCAATCTGTATCTGGGGTTAAAGCGCTATATGCTGGATCAGGTTGACGAGGAGAAGCACGAAGACACAAAGGTACAGAAATTTGCCGGCAAGAAGATCCTGTTGGCGGAGGATAACGATCTGAACTGGGAAATTGCGGAAGATCTCTTGTCGGAGGCAGGATTTGAACTGGAGCGGGCGGAGAACGGTAAGATCTGTGTGGAGAAGTTTGAACAGTCGGCGATCTGGCAGTACGATGTGATATTGATGGATATCCGAATGCCTGTGATGAACGGTTATGATGCGGCAAAGACAATCCGCGCCCTGCCGCGCGAAGATGCCAATCTGCCGATCATTGCCATGACAGCAGACGCGTTCTCTGACGACATACAGCATTGTTTTGATTGCGGCATGAACGAACATGTGGCAAAACCGATCGATGTGAACAGGCTGACGCAGCTGCTCAAAAAATATCTGAAATAAAATATTAGGATCAAAGGGGGACGCAGTCCCCTTTTGTTATGTGGGGGAAATCGTATGGAGTGGAATCAGTTAGGGCGTATCACTGCGCCGCTTTTGGAATGGTATCATGAGAATCTCAGGTGTCTGCCCTGGCGCAAGGACAGGGATCCGTACCGCGTGTGGGTGTCAGAGATCATGCTGCAGCAGACGCGCGTTGAGACAGTGATACCTTATTTTGAGCGTTTTATGGAGCGTTTTCCCACGGTCGCATCGCTTGCGGAGTGCGGGGACGAAGAGCTTTTAAAAATGTGGGAAGGACTGGGGTACTACTCGCGTGCGCGGAATCTGAAGAAAGCGGCACAGGTGATCTGTGAGCGTTATGAAGGGCAGTTCCCGCAGGGGTATCAGGAGATCCTTTCGCTCCCGGGGATCGGCGCGTACACGGCAGGGGCGGTCTCGTCCATCGCATTTGAGCAGCCCAAAGCTGCAGTTGATGGAAATGTGCTGCGTGTGATCACCAGACTGACACAGGATGACCGTGACATTACGGACGCAAAATTCCGTGATCAGGTCACAGAGGATCTGGAAAAGATATATCCTGCAAAGCAGAGGGGAGACTTCACGCAGAGTCTGATGGAGCTTGGGGCGGTAGTGTGCGTGCCTAACGGGGAGCCGCGCTGCGTGCAGTGCCCGCTGGCTGGTCTGTGCAGTGCTTACAACAGCTCCTCACAGCTTCAGTATCCGGTCAAGAAGAAAAAGCCGGATCGCAGGATCGAACAAAAGACGATATTTGTACTGCGGTATCAGGATAAGATCGCTCTCCGAAAACGGGATGCAAAAGGGATCCTGTCAGGAATGTGGGAGCTGCCGAACGCGGATGGCATCCTGGACGGACAGCAGGCTGTGCGATGGCTTTCAAAGAAGGGATTTTCCGTGAGCGGGATCCAGGCGCCCGCAACAGGCAGCAGGCAGTTGAAACATGTTTTTACCCATATAGAGTGGCACATGGCATGCTGGATCGCCACATGTGACAATGCGGGCAGCAGCAATGATCTTATCTGGGTGACTGATGCACAGCTGACGGATGAGATCGCGCTTCCCACGGCGTTCAAGAAGGTGTATCGGGCGTGTCTTGCCTGATCGGGAGATACCTTTTGGCACATAAAAAGAATATAAAAAATGATATGATTCTCCATAAAATCCCAGGGGTTGTTTCGTATATAGGATATCAGAAACGAAAAACGATGAAACACTGTACAAAACAGACTTTTGCGGTCAGGAGCGTGTGACAGCAGAGTCAATGGGAAGGGATGGATGATTATGAGGAAGAAAAAAGTATGTGTGCTGCTGAGTATGATTATGACAGTTATGTCACTTTCTGGATGTGGGAACAGTTCCGGCGGGGACGGTAAAGCCGCAGCGCCGTCGAAGGATTCATACACGAAGAGTGAAAACAGTGGGGCGGCGGATGTAATGATCGACAGTTCTGCGCAGGTCATGGAGGAGACTACAAACGGTGAGGGTGGTCCATATACCAATCCGTATTACGATGTGTCATATGTGGAAGAGATAGCGCCGGCTGACTGGAACACAGAGGAGTACAGTGCCGTGAAGGAGCAGGGGTTCCAATCGGTGGCGAACAGTCCGCTCTCGACATTTTCGGCGGATGTGGACACGGCATCCTACAGCAATATCCGACGCATGATCGAGGGGGGCTGCACGATGGATGAGATTCCAGCCGGAGCTGTCCGCATCGAGGAAATGCTCAACTATTTTTCCTACGACTACGATCTTCCGAAGAAGAATGAACCGTTTGGTGTTACGACAGTCATCGGCGACTGCCCGTGGAATGAGGAGGCTAAGCTCTTGCAGATCGGGTTAAAGACGCAGGCGATCGATTTCAGTGAGGCTCCGGATTCCAACCTGGTATTTCTGTTAGACGTATCGGGTTCCATGTACACGGACGACAAGCTGCCGCTGCTGCAGAAGTCATTTGCCATGCTGGTGGAGGAGCTTGGTGAGAAGGATACCGTGTCGGTCGTGACCTACGCAGGCTCTGATGAGGTGATCTTACAGGGAGAGAGCGGGGACAGTAAGGGGAAGATCATAAATGCGATCGGCGGATTGGAGGCAGGCGGCTCCACAAATGGTTCGGCGGGCATAGAGACTGCGTATGCGCTCGCGGAAAGATATTTTATAGAAGGAGGAAACAACCGAGTGATCCTCGCTACGGACGGCGATCTCAATGTGGGTGTCAGCAGTGAGAGTGCGCTTGACGAACTGATCACAAAGAAGAAGGAATCCGGTGTGTATTTGTCAGTGCTTGGATTTGGGATGGGTAATATCAAGGACAACAAGATGGAAGTGCTGGCAGATCACGGCAACGGGAATTACGCGCATATTGATTCTGTCAGTGAGGCGAAGAAGGTGCTCGTGGAGCAGATGGGGGCGACGCTGGTGACAGTCGCAAAGGATGTGAAGCTGCAGGTGGAGTTCAATCCGGCATATATCAAGGGGTATCGTCTGCTCGGCTACGAGAACCGTGCGCTTGCGACAGAGGATTTTGACGATGACACGAAGGATGCCGGAGAGATCGGTGCGGGGCATATGGTGACAGCGCTGTATGAGATCATTCCGGTGGATTCCGAGCAGGAGATACCGGAGACTGATCTGAAGTATCAGAGCGATAAAAAAGACACAGGTGTCAAAAATGGTGAGTGGCTGAACTTAAAGATACGCTACAAGGAGCCGGACGAAGATGAGAGTCTCCTGATGGAATATCCGGTCACGGAGGACGATTACACGAGTGAGCCGTCAGAGGATTTTTACTTTGCGGCGGCGGTTGCGGAGTTTGGTTTGATGCTGAGGGACAGTGAGTACAAAGGGGATGCTTCTTTTGAGAACGTCCGCGCGCTGCTCAAAAAGGTGGATACGGACGAGGATGATTACAAGGATGAATTTGTGTATCTGGTGAAACGGCTGCAGAAAGCGACATTGTAATAACAGTTTGACCATATATATAAAATCAGGCAGGGAAAACTTCCCTGCCTGATTTTATATATATGGTCAAACACATTCTGGAGAAGAAGAATTTTCTGTTTGATAGTCAGTTTGGCTTATAGGGTGTCAGAGAAAGGTAACTGAGTGTGCCAGGAGCGACGCCGGTTCCTTTCTCCAGCAGCGAGATCAGACCCTGCAGGGTGTCTCCGGTCTCGGCGGAGGTGGATGGGAGCAGGGAATTGTCCAGCTTCACAGCTATGACGATCAGTGCGATCTCTGCGAGCGCGGCGGGATAGTCAAAATGGATGTCTCCGTTTTCGATGCCCTGTTTGATGATCTCAGTCAGGGCAGGTTTTAACTCGGACACCACATGCGTGAGGTATTTCTGGTGTAAAAATGCCAGATCCTGGGCGCTTGCGTTTCCTGAGGAGCTGCCGTTCTGCTTGACAAAAGCAGTTGAGGAGTTCTGGCACGCCTGAAACAGCATTGCCATGCGCGTAAAAGGGGAGATCTCTGTCTGTGCGGCAAGGTTTTTGGCGGTGGAGAGGGGCTGTTCATAGCTGCGCTCTATGAGCGCGTCCAGGATCGCCTCCTTCGAGGGGAAATAGTAGTAGATGCTTCCTTTGCCAATGCCCGCTTTCTGTGCGATCTCGCTGACAGAGATGTTTTGTATATTTCTGTCTTCCAAAAGCTGCTGGAGTGCATCCAGAATCAGATCATATTTTTTCTCATTCTTTTTTGTGTCGGGCATGGAGTATGCCACCTTTCTTATTTTGATATACTTTTTGATATATTTATTAGTATGATTTTATTATGCGCAGACGGAGGTGAAACCGACGGCATAGTACAGATAGTTAATAAAAGTATAGCACATATGCATTGCGGGAACAATTGTTAATAGTGCCACAAGTATAAAAGAAAAACGAGCGCAAATTGGGGGAAAATGTACTTGACCATTGGTCGAAAAATATGGTAGTATAAGTTAAAACAAAGTCGACTTGCGGTCGAAATGCGTCGAAAGACACCCGCCGCAGCCAACACTGTTATCATATTGATTTTATTTTATGGAGGAAGAACATGACATACGCAGATTTTTTTTATGAGATCAAGGGGAAATTTATGGGAGCTGATGTGAGCGATATCCAGGAGCATCTGGCATATCAGTTTAACATCGAGGACGAGGAAGCAGGCGGCGCGTTCTATGTGGAGGTAAAGGACGGCGAGCTCTATGTGGAGCCGTATGAGTACTATGACAGGGATGCGATGTTTATCAGCACACCGGAAGTATTTAGAAAGATTGCGGAAGGGCAGATGGATCCGGTCTGGGCATTTACGACACAGAAGCTTAGAGTGGAGGGAAATATCGATAAGGCGCTGAAATTGAACGATATCATACAGCGCAAGAAGAAGGAACTGAAAAAGGAGCTGAAAGAGGCTAAGAAGGAAGAGAAAAAAAAGACCGATAAAAAATAAGCAGACGACTGTGCGGTATGGAGGCGTAGATAATGGGAAAAATCAAAAAAGCGATGGCCTGTGCGGGGATCCTTGCAGCGGCAGGCATCGGGGAGATCGCATACTTTTACAGAAGAACGATGAAACGGGGCAACGCAAAGGTGGAGCGGACGATCAAGATGTCAGGCACCGACTGGGGGCAGTACGCGCCATTTATGGAGAAGCGCAAGGCATTTATGATGGCACAGACGCACGAGGATGTCTATCAGACATCGTTCGATAATCTCAAACTTCACGCGACTTACTTTCCGGCGATCGAAGCCGGCGCGAACAAGAAGAAGGTTGCGATCTGTTTTCACGGATATACAAGCCAGGGGATGTCCGATTACATCGGACTGTCAGGGTACTATCTCAAGAAGGGATATGCGATGCTGCTGCCGGACGCGAGGGCACACGGAGAGAGCGAGGGTGAGTATATCGGTTTCGGCTGTCTGGACAGAAAGGATGCCCTTGTGTGGATCAACTGGGTAGTGGAGGAGCTCGGCGAGGATGTCGAGATCATACTCCACGGAACGAGCATGGGCGGTGCGACTGTGCTGATGGCGAGCGGGCTGGAACTGCCCGGACAGGTCAAGGGGATCGTCTCTGACTGCGCTTTCACCTCGCCGAAGGAAGTGTTTACGCACGTGCTCAAAAATATGTACCATCTGCCTGCATTTCCGGCGATCCCGGGAGCGGATATCCTGAACAGGAGGCTTGCAGGGTACGGTATGGACGAGTGCAATGCAAAGCGCGAGGTGGCAAAGGCAAAGGTTCCGATCCTGTTCATCCACGGTACCAATGACACGTTTGTGCCGTACCGCATGTGCCATGAGATCTACGACTGCTGTGCATCGCCGAAGAAAATGCTTGTCGTGGAGGGTGCAGCGCACGCGGAAAGTTATTACAAAGATACAGAGAAGTACGAGCAGGCACTGGATGGATTTTTTGAGGAGATCATGTGAAAAGATCGCGCAGACACTTTTCACATCTGATTTGTGCATTTGCCTCAAATGGCGAATGTAGGAAGCATGGAGGACAATCATGAAAACAAGAAAAGGATATAAAACATACCCGCTGACGGCTGCACAGAAGTACCATTTTTATTATTCCCAGTACAGTCCGGGACAGGAGATCCTCAATGTCGGCAGCAGCCTTACGATCGAGTTCGAGCTGAACATTGACGAGCTCAGAAAGGCGATCTACAAGGCGTACGAGCGCTGTGAGTCCATGCGTGCCAGACTTGTGTATGACGAGAAGGAGAAGCAGTGGTATCAGTATATCGTCGACAAGGAGGACCGCGAGATCGAGTTTGTCGATTTTACGGGAAAGACCATGGAGGAAGCGGACGCTGAGATGACAAAGTGGACGCGCGTTCCGTTCGGGCAGGATGAGCCGATGAACAAGGTTGTCATCATCAAGACGCCCGACGGGTTTGAGGGCATGTACATCGTGGGCGACCATCGATTTCTCGACGCGCAGTCGCTGATCGGATTTATGAAAGATGTCATAGAGCTGTACTGCAATGCGAACTTTGAGAATGTACCGTACCCGGCTGACATGCGTTCCTACGTCGAGCAGATCGAGAAGGACTTCGCGTACGAGGCGGGCAGCAAGGCACAGGCGAGGGACCGCGCTTATTTCCACAAGCTCTTTGAGGCGCCGGAGCCGATCTATAACGGCATCGAGGGCAGGAAGCGTCTGGATGATGCAAGGAGGATGACTGGCAATCCCAATCTCAGGGCAGCGCCGACAGGCTCCGACAGTTTTGCGGCGGCGATCGATATCTTCCATCTGGAGGGCGAACCGACAGAACGTCTCATGACATTTTGTGAACAGCAGCACATCTCACTGCAGTGTCTGCTGATCATGGGGATCCGCACATATCTGCAGAAGATGAACAACTGTGATGACGTGTCTATGATGGTCGCGTATGCGCGCAGGGCTACACTGCTCGAGAAGAAATCGGGCGGCACGCGCATCCACAGTTTTCCGTTCCGGACGATCATTCCGGAGGACAAGACATTCCTAGAAGGCATCTTTGAGATCAGAGACAGGCAGAATGAGACGTTCCGCTATGTGAATTTTGATCCGGTGGAGTGTATGAACTACAAGAAAGATGTCTACAAGACACCGCTTGGCATGGGATATGAGACGGTGGCGCTCACATACCAGCCTGCAACTTTGCGTGAAAAAGGACTGGTCGACCTGGGCGATATCCGGTACAAGACAAAACGGTACGGCAACGGTTACTATGCAGATGGCCTTTATCTGACTGTGATGCACAGGCCGGAGGACAATGGTCTGGACTTTAGCTTTGAGCATCAGACGAAAGCGTACAGCAGGGAGGCACTTGAACTGTTTTACTACTATATGTGCAAGATCATGTTCAAGGGGATTGAGAACCCGAACTTAAAGATCGGCGATGTGATAAAGCTGATCTGATAAAATCAACTTTCGCAGGGGATCGTGTTGTGGTACAATAAAGTGTAACGGTAACTATTCAGGACAGGAATGCCCGGAGGCATTCCTGTGCAGGAAAGGCAGGGTAAGCAATGTTTGATAAGTTGACAGATCTGATCACAAATTATGTTGAGGTAAAGAAGGAGGATATCAAGCCGGAGTCCCGTTTTATGGAGGATCTTGGTTTTAGCTCTTTTGACTTCATGAGTATGCTCGGGGAGATCGAGGATGAGCTTGACGTGGAAGTGAATCCCGAGGAGGCGGCCAATATCCGCACCGTGCAGGAGGCAGTGGCGTATCTGGAGAAGATTTCATAACAAACGTTTGTCTGGTGCTTTCGTAGACAGTTATGGAAGCACCAGATTTTATGTACAGGGGCAGGAAGTAGCGAAGGATTAGAACAGAAAGGTGTGGAGAAGGATATGGGCAAAATGCATAGTACCATACGGGAACTGCTTGCTGCGGCAGAGCACGACTTTGGCGCGCAGGATGCGTTCCGATACAAGATAAAGAGCAGCGCGGACAGCGGGAAAAAGGAAGTAAAAATAGAGTCCAGGACGTACACGCAGCTGAAAAATGACACGGAATGTTTTTCAGCCGTGCTGGCTGCGCTGGGGCAGCAGGGAAAACATGTCGCGATCGTGGGACCGACCTCCTACTCGTGGGTGGTCGCGTACTTCGGTACGGCGGACAGCGGGAGCGTGGTCGTGCCGCTCGACGCCAATCTACCGGAGACAGATCTGTGTGAGCTGATCGACCGCGCGGATGTCACGACGCTTGTCTATGACGAGGCAAAGGCAGGTGTGGCGCAGATGGCATCCGAGCGCTGCGCGAAGCTTGAGCACATCCTCTGCATGAGCGAGCCGCACGGGATCGCAAAGGAGCAGTCCATGTGGGAGCTGATCGGCGCACAGAGCGCGGGGTTTGACTACACGCCGCAGCCGGACCAGCTGGCGACGATCATGTTTACATCCGGCACGACGGGCAAGAGCAAGGGTGTCATGCTCACACACAGGAATCTGGCGGAGAACGCGACCTGCCTGGACATGGGACTGGAGTCCGGCATCGTGATCCTGTCAGTCCTCCCCATCCACCACGCGTACTGTCTCAGCATGGATATCTTGAAAGGCATTTCCATTGGCTCGGTGATCTGCATCAACGATTCGCTGCTGCGCGTCGCGAAGAACATCAAGCTGTTTGAGCCGAACATGATCCTGATGGTGCCGCTGATGATCGAGACGCTCGCAAAGAAGCTCGAGGAGGCGGCGTGGATCCCCGCACCGCTCGTCAAGGCAAAGGTGTTCGGCAAGCAGTTCCACACGGTGTGCAGCGGCGGGGCATATCTCAATCCTGCATATCTGGAAATGTTTAAAAAATATGGGATCACGATCTGGCAGGGCTATGGCATGACAGAGTGCTCCCCCGTCATCAGCACGAACTACGGTGATTTTATGAAAGACGGCTCCGTCGGCAGACTGATGCCAAACTGCGAGGCAAAGGTCGTGGACGAGGAGCTCTGGGTAAAGGGATCGAGTGTCATGCAGGGCTACTACAACATGCCGAAGGAGACGGAGGAGACGCTGGAAGACGGCTGGTTAAAGACCGGGGATCTCGGGTATGTGGACGAGGATGGCTTCATCTTTCTGACAGGGCGCAAGAAGAACCTGATCATCACGCCAAACGGAGAGAATGTCTCCCCGGAGGAGATCGAGAACAAGCTTGCCGAGAACCGGCTCGTGCAGGAGGTGCTCGTGCGCGAGAGCGAGGGCGTGATCGAGGCGGAGATCTTCCCGGATTACGAGTATGCCGGCAAGAAGAAGATCAAGGATATCCAGAGCGAGCTGCAGAAGATCATCGACGCGTACAATCAGGGCGCGCCGCTCTACAAGAGAGTGTTTAAGATCAAGGTGCGCGAGACGGAATTTGATAAAAATACGACAAAGAAGATCAAACGGTTTTGATGCAGCGACGACATACACGCAAAAACCTGTCTTCTCCATTGTGGAGGAGACAGGTTTTTATGTGTATGTCATTTGTTGAAGGGATTTAACCTTGCAGATAACAAAGAAACGTGATAATATAATTACATATATAGTCAGCTATGGAAACGATTTTATGAAGAGGATGGAACAGCATACGAACTACATGACTCAAAAGACACGGAATATCGTGTGAAAGAGAAATAAGGTATGTAAACGGATTTACAAATAAATCAACAGGGAGGTTGAAACGATGCAGATACCATTCATGCAGGCAAAGCAATTTAATCAGATGAACAATCCCTTTGTGGGCAGCGCATACAAGGCAGATGCCGGCGTATCGCTGCGCACACGCCGCCAGATGATGAAGGCGGAGGACAATGCGAAGGAAGCAGAGGCGGTAAGGGTAACAATCTCTGCGGAGGCGATGGAACTGTCGCGCAAGGCAAAGGAGCTCGATCGAGAGCAACAGATTCAGAATGCCGCGGAGGATACAGGAGGCGATCACGCCACAGAGCTGACAGACGAGGAGCTGTATGACGAGTTGGTGAATCAGATCCAGATCTGGGGAGATGCGGCATCTGGTACGCGCAGGAGATTTGATCACAAAGAGACGAAGGAGATGGCGGAGGAGCGGATCGCGGCGCTGACGGAGCTGCAGAAGCTTGAGGAACTTCAAAAATCCGAGACGGTCAAGCAGCAGATGGAAGCGCAGCGGGCAGCAGAGCTGGCATCGATGCAGCAGGAAGAGATCAACAAGAAAAGTTCAGAGCTGATCATGATGATAGAGAGTTTTGAGGATCAGGATGAGGAAGGAGACGAAGAGAATGGGACAAAATCAGATGATTCCGCACAGGAAACAGGCGATGCTGACAGCAGTTCCATGGATGGAAGGATCGGAGCTTCCGCGGCAAAGAGTGAGTTGGGGATGATAGGAACGATCGCGCAGATGGGGGCATCGGGTGACTATGATCTTGCGGTCAATGACCAGTCCATTCGTGGACTGCTCGACGAGCGCGACAACATCTATAAAATGAATAACGAGACACAGATCAGTGTCAAGGAGAAGATCGCAGCGATGTCTGACTATGTGGCGACACTGGCAAGTCCTGACATGATGCGGAAGTATTTCGGGGAGCGGATCGCGGCGGAGAGCGATGAGGGTGCAAGGAAGAAACTGGAAGCGATGTCCGAGTATTTTATGAACCTGGATATGAAGAATGAGATCGGGAGCCTGTCAGAGAGCAGGGCACAGGCGCTGCAGAAGAAAATTAATGCGAGGGATCTGCGGATCGCACACCTTGGCAGCCGTCATCTCGTGTTGGCAGAACAGCGGGAAAAGGAGCTGCAGTCGCTTTTTGACGAGGATGATATCCTGAGGGCACAGGGGCAGAGCGGTGTCGCCAGCCGCACGGCGGACGTGGCTGAACGGCTGCAGGAGAAACTTGATGACCGCGACCACATGGATGCCGGGGATGATGCATCGGACGAGGAGCGCGCAGAGGATAAAACAAAACAGAACGAAGCATTGGATCAGGTTTCATTAGAAGAAAGATACCTGAACGGGGAGGAGACCGGGAACATGCGTTACATGGCGGAGCTGTGGGCGCTCTAGGTTTTCTTCCGCCTGTACGCGTTGGGACTCATATGATAGTGCTGCCTGAATTTGCGGCAAAAATAACCGGAACTTGTGAAACCTGTTTCTTCCGCTATGGAAGCGACAGGTTTTTGCGTTTTACAGAGCAGCTCCGCAGCCTGCGCCAGCCGGTACTGGATGAGATAAGCCACCGGGGATATGTGGATGCCCGACTGGAAAATGTGCAGGGCGCCGCTCTTGCTGATGGAGGCGGATGCCGCGATCATTTCGAGCGTGATCTCTGCTGTATAGTGGTCATGGATGTACTGCATCATCGTCTGCAGCCTCGCCTGGCTGTGGTCGAGGCGGTGGAGGTCCGGGGCGCCGGAGGTTAAGTCCAGATGCTCATACAGCAGTTCCCAGAGCTGCAAAAGAAGCTGTATGGTGCGCAGTTCATTGTGCGGTTCTGTCTCCTGCAGGGAGAAAACCTGTGACAGGATCTGCAGGACATGATTCTGCCATGGTGTGTGCGGGTCAAAGATCTGATAGGTGACAGAGGAATTGATGACAGGGGTGATATATTTTTCATACACGAGGCTTGTCTCGGGAGCTAACAGGGCAGGGGAAAAGACGATATTGGGGACAAAAGTGCTGGTCTCTGCCTCAAAGCGGTGGAGAATGCCGCTGTTGATCAATATACCGCAGCCCTCGTGCAGTTCGATCCTGTCCGTTCCTGCCAGACAGAGTGCGGTGCCCTCGGCAACGACCAGAAATTCCAGCTCATGATGCCAGTGCCAGTCGATGCGGTGAAAGTCAAACTGCCAGATATTTTCAGGATAGTACGCGAAAGGGTAGCTGCTGTCTCCGTGCTGGACGGTTTCCCGCAATGTCTCGTCGGTGTTGATCTTGAAAGTGTCCATGTTGATCGCTATCTCCGTTTTCATTTTTATTTTCACTTTTATTTTCACTTCTATTTTTGTCGCTGTTTCTGTTTAGGTCATTGTCCAGCCGCTCATGAATGCATATAAAAAGCGCGCGCCGGATTGTTGTCTTCTGCAGTCTGCGTTTTGGGATATTGTACCACAAATATGCGATTCTGTGCAATGACTTGGTGCACTTTATGCGATATACTCTCATTTGTGACAGGAAGGAGCCTGTGCCGGACTGTTCGGATCAGCGGATAGACTTCGGGGGTCAATGAAGGTGGAAAAAGGAGTATGATGATGAAGGAAAATCGATATGACAGGACGATCACGGCATGTTTTGTAGGATATATCGTGCAGGCGGTCGTCAACAATTTTACGCCGCTGCTGTTTTTATTTTTTCAGAGAAGTTATGGTATTCCGCTCTCGCAGATCACGCTGCTGGTGACGTTCAACTTTGGGGTTCAGCTGCTGGTCGATCTTCTCTCTGTCGGATTCGTGGACAAGATCGGGTATCGCGCGTCGCTGGTCATGGCGCATGTGTTATCAGCGGCGGGTTTGATCCTGCTCACGGTTCTGCCGGAGATCATGCCGTCTGCTTTTGCCGGGATTCTGGCTGCCGTGATGATCTACGCGGTCGGCGGCGGGCTTCTGGAAGTCCTTGTCAGCCCGGTCGTGGAGGCGTGCCCCTCTGACAGCATGGAAGAGAGGAAGTCCAAGGAAAAGGCGATGAGTATGCTGCATTCATTTTACTGCTGGGGACATGCGGGGGTCGTGCTGGTCTCAACACTGTTTTTTTATGTGGCTGGCATAGAAAACTGGAAGATCCTGGCAGTGGTCTGGGCGCTCATTCCGATCGGAAATGCGTTTGCCTTCGCGAAAGTTCCCATAGCACCGCTGATCGAGGACGGGGAGTCCGGGCTGCAGTTGAAGGAGCTGTTCGGGATCAGGGTATTCTGGGTACTGCTGGTCATGATGATCTGCGCGGGGGCAAGTGAGCAGGCGGTGAGCCAGTGGGCATCGACGTTTGCGGAAAAAGGACTTGGCATCTCCAAGACGGCAGGTGATCTGGCCGGACCGCTGGCGTTTGCCATTCTGATGGGGACGTCCAGACTGTTTTACGGCAGATACGGGGACAGGATCGATCTGGAACGCTTTATGGTCTACAGCTGCTGTCTGTGCATACTGTCTTATCTGGGAATTTCCCTGATACCGGTTCCGCAGTTTTGTTTGATCGCATGTGCAGTCTGCGGACTGTCTGTCGGGATCATGTGGCCGGGGACGTTCAGCAAGGCGTCTGCATCGCTGCCAAAGGGCGGTACGGCGATGTTCGCACTGCTGGCGCTGGGCGGTGACATCGGCTGTTCGGGAGGTCCTACGCTGGTCGGGATGGTGTCGGGCGCGCTGGGCGATGACCTGAAAATGGGCGTTCTGGTGGGAATCATTTTTCCGGTGCTGCTGCTTGCGGGGGTGATCTTCTGCGGGAGGACGAAAGAGACCTTTTGTGAGGGTAAGTAGGATGAGATCAAAGAGAAAGAGAGGAAAAAGGATGGAATTTTTGAAATGCAGTCCGAGATGGACACGTCAGCCGAAACAGGTGCAGGTCGGGGAGGACAAGGTTGAGATCATTACAGAGAGGGGGACTGATCTGTGGGCGCGCACGTACTATGGTTTTCAAAATGACAATGCGCCGGTGTTTCAGATCGAGACGAGTGAACCGTTCTTTTCATTTGTCGTAAAGACGGCGTTTGAGAGTAGCTGTCGTTTTGACCAGTGCGGTGTGGTCATGTATCTGGACAGCGACAACTGGTTCAAGGCGTCCATCGAGTACGAGGATGATAAGATACAGCGGCTGGGAAGTGTCGTCACGAACCATGGGTATTCCGACTGGGCGACGACAGACATCTCTTCCGACGTCAAGAGCATGTGGTACCGTTTCTCGCGCAGGGACAGTGACTACTGTATTGAGTGCAGCGAGGACGGCACAGAATACAGGCAGATGCGGATCTTCCACATGTGGGAGGGCGCCGGGAAGATCACATACGGCATCTATGCCTGCAGCCCGACGGAGGGGGCTTACAAGGCGACGTTTTCCAATATGGAGATCATGGAGTGCCAGTGGAGAGCGGATGCGGAATGGCGTGACTGATCCTGTGCGGGTTACCAGACAGTCGTGATGTTACTGTTCATGCAACTTATTCCGGCAGTCTTATAAACATTGAAGGCGTATACAGCAACCGTTTTGCACTACTTTAATGGGAGACTGAACAGTAACATTGTGATCTCGTTGAGAAGGAAAAAATAAAAAAACGCTTGCAATGAATTTAGACATGTGCTATCCTAAGAAAAAACCTGGAATAGAAATGAGATTGTATAAAAATAGAATGACTACATTTATCAAATGCCATGAAGGAGACTCTTGCCAATGAAAACGACAGGAAGACGGCGTCACCGACTGAGAGCGCTGTCCGCGGAAGCTGACGAAGGGAACACTCCGGAGCAGACTGTCTGAAAACAGATCATTTTATCGATATGCTAGTAGGGTAGTACGTGGGCGTGCGTTAAACGCGGGGGAGTGCAAAGTGATCTGTTGCAGTTCCCAGGAGAGGATGAAACGTTGGTTTTGTCAATGCGGGTGGTACCGCGGGTATATTTCAGATTATCCGTCCCGGAATACAGTTTGTATTCCGGGATTTTTGTCACTTATAACAGCATCTGCCAATGTGTGTATTAGATTGTCATAATATATTAGAATACAACATCTGGAGGGATGCGCAACCATAGGTTTTCGGAGTCCTTTTGCGCTTGAAGTGCGAGGGGCTGTGAACCTAAAGGGAGGGTTTGAAATGTACAGAGACATTACGTTGAAAGAGATCAGTGAGCAGCATATTGGACAGACGCTGCAGGTGGCGGGCTGGGTGGAGAATATCCGCGACCACGGCGGGGTGTCCTTCGTCGACCTGCGGGATATGTACGGTGTCCTGCAGGTGGTCATGCGGGACACGACGCTTCTGGACGGCATCGTGCGGGAGATGTGCCTTTCTGTCGAAGGCATGGTTGAGAAAAGGGACGAGGACACCTACAATCCGAGGATCCCGACCGGGACGATCGAGCTGGAGGCGAGAAAAGTGACAGTGCTCGGGAAAGTGTACCGCCAGCTCCCGTTTGAGATCATGACATCGAAGGAGACGCGGGAGGATGTCCGCTTAAAATACCGCTATCTGGATCTGAGGAATGCAAAGATGAAGGACAATATCGTCTTCCGCTCGCAGGTGATCGGTTTTTTGCGGCAGAAGATGACAGAGATGGGATTTCTGGAGATCCAGACGCCGATCCTGTGCGCGTCGTCGCCGGAGGGTGCGCGCGACTATATTGTCCCGTCCAGAAAATATAAGGGAAAATTTTATGCGCTCCCGCAGGCGCCACAGCAGTATAAGCAGCTCCTGATGGCGTCCGGGTTTGACAAATATTTCCAGATCGCGCCGTGTTTTCGCGATGAGGACGCGCGCGCGGACCGCTCGCCGGGAGAGTTTTACCAGCTCGATTTTGAGATGAGTTTTGCCACGCAGGAGGACGTGTTCAGAGCGGGGGAGGAAGTATTGTCCGCCACATTTGAGAAGTTTGCGCCCGAGGGCTATGCGGTGACACAGGCGCCGTATCCGGTCATCAGCTACCGGCAGGCAATGCTCGAGTTTGGCACGGATAAGCCGGATCTGAGGAATCCGCTGCGCATCATAGATGTGACGGACTTTTTCCAGCAATGTTCGTTCAAGCCTTTTATCGGCAGGACAGTGCGGGCGATCCGGGTGCACGCTGAGATGTCGAAGGGCTTTCACGAGAGGCTTTTGGGCTTTGCGACCGGTATGGGAATGGGGGGACTTGGCTACCTGGAAGTTGCGGACGATATGACCTACAAGGGACCGATCGACAAGTTCATTCCGAACGGGATGAAGTCAGAGCTCGCCGCGATGGCAGGGCTTGAGGCCGGCGATACGATCTTCTTTATCGCGGACAGGGAGGATCGGGCAAACTATTATGCAGGGCAGCTTCGCATCGAGCTTGGCGACAAGCTGGATCTGTGCGAGAAGAATGCGTACCGCTTTTGCTATATCAACGATTTTCCGATGTACGAGCTGGATCCCGCGACGAGGCAGATCGGTTTCACGCACAATCCGTTTTCCATGCCGCAGGGTGGTCTGGAGGCGCTTGAGCGTGAAGACCCGCTGGATATCCTGGCATACCAGTATGATATCGTCTGCAATGGCGTGGAACTGTCGAGCGGTGCAGTCAGAAACCATGACATGGATATCATGGTGAGAGCATTTGCGATCGCGGGCTACGACGAGGAGGCGCTGAAATCAAAGTTCGGTGCGCTCTACCAGGCATTTCAGTTCGGTGCACCGCCCCATGCAGGCATGGCGCCCGGCATTGACAGAATGCTGATGCTGCTCAAAAACGAGGAGAACATCAGGGAAGTCATCGCGTTCCCGATGAGCAGTTCCGCGCAGGATCTGATGTGCAGTGCCCCGAACGACGTCACGGAGCAGCAGCTTCGGGAGGTGCACATCAAGGTCAGGGATTGAAAACGCCAGGGGCAGGCGTTCTATATGGAATATAAAACATGGAATATAAAACATGGAATATAAAACCAGGAGGACAATATGGCAGATAAGATTACGGATGAGACGATCGAGTATGTAGGGATCCTCGCCAAGCTGGAGCTTTCGGACGAGGAGCGGGAACAGGCAAAGAAGGACATGGGAAAGATGCTCGACTATATCGACAAGCTGGCGGAGCTTGACACGACAGGCATCGAGCCGATGTCACATGTATTTCCGGTGCAGAACGTGTTCCGCGAGGATGTGGTGACAAACGGTGATGAGAGTGAGAAAACGCTGAGAAATGCGCCCGGCGTGAAGGACAATATGTTCATGGTGCCGAAAACTTTTGAGTGAAAGATATAGGTGATATAAGTAAAGTCCGATTGCATCAACAGTTTCTGGCATGCTATAATATAAACGCATAGAGGGGTCTGTGTTACATTGGGAATCCGCTGAAAACGGATAAAATGCATGTCAGGAGGAGTAAATGACAAAAGAGATAAACAGCACGGCTGCAGAAGCTGCATGGGAGCTTGCCATGCAGTATGATGAGCGGGCAAAGAAAGCGCTGGGGTATAAGACGGTACTTGCCTTTATTCTGTCAAAGACCGTGGAAGCGTTCAAAGGGATGCATGTGAAGGACATTGCGGAGTTGATAGAAGGTGAAGTCTATATCAGTAAAGTTCCCGTGGACCCGGGGCATACAAACAGAGCGAAAGGAGAGCGAATCACAGGCCTCAATACAGAGAATGCTGAGGACAACGAGGGATTGTTGCGATATGATATCCTGTTTAAAGTAAAGACTTCCGGCGATTCGAAAGGAGTATATGGTATCATCATCAATGTTGAGATGCAGAAGGATCAACCGACAGGTTATAAGCTGTCCAACCGAGCCGTTTTTTATGCGTGCAGGCTGATCAGTGCACAGAAACAGAGGGAATTCGAACATATGAAGTTCGATGACATGGTAAAGGTGTACTCTATCTGGATTGTTGCGAACATGGAGAACAACAGTGTGAACCATATTCATTTAGTGCAGGATACCCTGTATGGAAAATATAGATGGACCGGGGGAACCGATTTGGTAAACATTGTGATCGCGGGTATAACAGGTCAGCCGGAGGAAGCGGCGGAGAGCAGCCCGGAGGAAACAGACAGCAGGGATCTGTGCAGGATGCTCAATACGCTGTTTGCAGTGAAGTTGAATAACAGGGAGCGGTTCCGGATGCTGTCAGATGATTTTGGCATAGACATCGACAAGGGGTTAAGAGAGGAAGTGGAAGTGATGTGCAATTTAGGGCAGGGATTATTGGAGAAAGGTGAAAAAAGAGGCGAGAAAATAGGTGCCGGCAAAGCGAAAGAAGAAGCTATCATCAATTTTTACAGGGTGGGGGCAAGTCTGGTTATGATCGCGCAGGCAATGAGTACAAGCGAGGAAGAGATTAGAAAGGTTTTGACAGATCATGGTGTGGATCTTGATCACTGATACCTTTGCAGAAAGATGTTATCAGGTAAGGGACTCTCTGTGAGTCCCTTTTTCTGCGCAGCCCCGTGCAGAGGAACTAAGCCGCAAGGCGGCGCACGGGGCGCGCGGCGAGCAGTGGAGAAGGTCGCTCCCCTGCTCGATTGAATAGATCCCTGCAGGGATCTGTGCAAAACCATATTTGCATGATGAAGTTAAAGGGTGTTTAGAAGAACTGCGGCGGCGGTTTTTCGGATTGGAGACTGTGTATGGATATTTTAGAATACAGTGCCGTGGAGCTTTCCGCGGCGATCAGGGAGGGCAGGGTCACTGCGACAGATGCCATGGAGGCGGTGCTCGCAAGGATCGATGCGCGTGAGAAGGACATCAATGCCTACGTGACGATCGACAGGGAGCAGGCGATGAGGGCGGCAGCGGAAGCGCAGGCAAAAATTGAAAAGGGGGAGCTGACAGGGCTGCTCGCGGGCGTTCCGGTGGCGGTCAAGGACAACATATGCACACAGGATCTGCTCACCACCTGCGCCTCGAAAATGTTAGCGCATTTTGTGCCGACATTTTCGGCGGAGGCGGTGGTCAGTCTCGAGAAGGCGGGTGCAGTGATCATCGGCAAGACGAATATGGACGAGTTTGCGATGGGTTCCACGACGGAGACTTCCGCGTACGGCGAGACCAGGAATCCGTGGAACACGGCGCATGTGCCGGGCGGCTCGTCGGGCGGTTCCGCGGCGGCAGTGGCGGCGGGCGAGTGTTTCTTCGCGCTCGGTTCAGACACGGGCGGTTCGATCAGACAGCCGGCATCGTTCTGCGGCGTGGTCGGTCTGAAACCCACATACGGCACGGTCTCGCGCTATGGGCTGATCGCGTACGGTTCCTCGCTCGACCAGATCGGACCTCTGACAAAGAATGTGGCGGACTGCGCCGCGGTGCTCGAGCTGATCGCGTCGCATGACTCGAAGGACTCGACATCGGTCAGGCGGGAGGACACCGACTTCACATCGGCGCTGGTCGATGATGTCAGCGGCATGAAGATCGGGATTCCGAGGGATTATCTTGGCGAGGGACTTGACGCGGAAGTGAAGGAGGCGGTGCTGGCGGCGGCGAAGGTGTTGGAAGAGCGGGGGGCTGTCGTCGAAATGTTTGACTTGAGCCTCGTCGAGTACGCGATCCCGGCATATTACACGATCGCGTCGGCGGAGGCAAGCTCGAATCTGGAACGCTTTGATGGTGTCAAATACGGGCATAGGACTGATGCGTGCGAGGGGCTTCACAACATGTACAAAAAGACGCGCTCCGAGGGCTTTGGCGCGGAGGTGAAGCGCAGGATCATGCTCGGTTCGTTCGTGCTCAGCTCCGGGTACTATGACGCTTATTACCTCAAGGCGCTGAAAGTGAAGGCGATGATCAAAAAGGCATTCGATGACGCCTTTGCAAAGTATGACCTGATTCTCGGACCGGTGGCGCCCACGACTGCGCCGAAGCTCGGGGAGAGCCTGTCGGATCCGCTGAAAATGTATCTCGGGGATATCTATACGATATCCGTGAACCTGGCAGGGCTGCCGGGGATCTCGGTTCCGTGCGGAACGGATTCCGGGGGGCTGCCGATCGGTCTGCAGCTGATCGCGGACAGTTTTCAGGAAAAGAGGCTGATACAGGCGGCGTACACCTATGAACAGAACAGAGGGGGCTGAGATCGCGACAAGTATGCCGCATTGCGGCTTGTGCGATACCCGATACTCGATACTTGATTTCAAATGAAAGGTTAAGGAGAGGGAACAATGGCAAAACAATATGAGACCGTGATCGGTCTGGAAGTCCATGTGGAACTTGCGACGAAGACAAAGATCTTCTGCGGCTGCTCCACCGCGTTCGGCGGGGCGCCCAACACGCACACCTGCCCGGTATGTACAGGTATGCCGGGCTCGCTGCCCGTGCTGAACAGACAGGTCGTGAACTATGCGGTGGCGGTCGGACTCGCCACAAACTGTGCGGTGACACAGTGCTGTAAGTTTGACAGGAAGAATTATTTTTATCCCGATAACCCGCAGAATTACCAGATCAGCCAGCTCTACCTGCCGATTTGCAGGGACGGTCATGTGGAGATCGAGACTGCGGCGGGGAAAAAGTCCATAGGGATCCATGAGATCCACATGGAGGAGGACGCCGGGAAGCTGATCCACGACGAGTGGGAGGACTGTTCACTGGTGGATTACAACCGCTCCGGCGTGCCCCTGATCGAGATCGTGTCGGAGCCGGACATGCGCAGCGCGGAGGAGGTCATCGCCTATCTCGAAAAGCTGCGCATGATCATACAGTATCTCGGCGCATCCGACTGCAAATTGAACGAGGGTTCCATGCGCGCGGACGTGAACCTCTCGGTCAGGGAAGTGGGTGCAGCGGGATTTGGCACGCGCACGGAGATGAAGAACCTCAACTCGTTCCGTGCGATCACACACGCGATCGCGGGTGAGCGCGAGCGGCAGATCGACCTGCTGGAGTCGGGGCAGCAGGTTGTGCAGGAGACGAGGCGGTGGGACGACGCAAAAGAGTACTCCTACGCGATGCGCTCCAAGGAGGACGCGCAGGATTACCGATATTTCCCGGATCCCGATCTTGTCCCCGTCTACATCAGTGACGAGTGGATAAAGCAGATCAGGGACAGCCAGCCGGAGTTTCGGGAGGAGAAGATGGAGCGCTACAGAAGAGAGTTTGACATACCGGAGTACGATATCGGTATCATTACGGATTCGAAGCATATGGCAGATTTGTTTGAGGAGACTGTGGCGATCTGCGGTCAGCCCAAAAAGGTGTCAAACTGGCTGATGGGCGAGACACTCAGGCTGTTAAAGGAAAAGAACATGGATCCGGAGGAGATCCTTTTCTCCCCGGAAAATCTCGCGAAGCTGATCCGGCTCGTGGACAGCAAGGCGGTGAACCTGACCGTCGCCAAGGAAGTGTTTGAGGTGATGTTTGCCGGGAATATCGATCCGGAGCAGTACGTGGAGGAAAAGGGCTTAAAGACCGTGAACGACGAGGGTGCGCTCAGAGCGACGATCGGCGAGGTGATCGCGTCAAACCCGCAGTCCGTGGAGGACTACCGAAACGGCAAGGAAAAGGCGATCGGATTCCTCGTGGGACAGACCATGAAGGCGATGAAGGGCAAGGCGGACCCTGCGTCAGTCAATCAGATCCTGAGGGAACTACTATAATTTTCACGCCGCAGGAAAATAGGATTCTTTTTCTCTGCGGCGCAAAATCAGCGGATTTCAAAATCGTCTTCAACATGATAGAGCAAAGCTATTCGGCGTATGTCATCTGTGGGAAAGCATTTCGTGGTTTCCTTTCTTTTGTTTTGTGTTTCGGGTTCACTTTGCTGATCAGGAATGACTTACTTTTCGGAATATTATATTATAAGGGTAGTGCGAAGTCAAGGAGGGGACTTTGCATATCTGACGGAAAGCATTTACCAAGAAATAAAGAAAATTTTACACGTTTAGTCATATTTCGACATAAACTATAATAAAATAGTAGATTGGAATATGACTTATGTATCTATTGTTAGTGATCTTATTACTCATGGCACTTTTTTGCAGTGTTTTCTTCTGGTGGCGCAAGAAGAAGATTGTCTGCAGGATCCGGTGCATGGACCAGTGCCACAAATGCTGCAAGGTAGACGAGATCGTCAGACCGTTCGGTTATTGTTATCATGACAAATACGGTTTCTTCTCCAGCACATTGGACGCGTGGCAGCGGGAGGCGGGGTATACCTGGTTCTACGACTATATGGCGCCGCGTTTTCAGATGGTGTTCGATTCATTGCCAGTATATTTTGATCATAATGGCAGGACTTGGCTGATCGAGTTCTGGAAAGGGCAGTATGGCATCAATGCAGGGGCGGAGATCGGGATCTACCATGCGGATGGGATCGTCCCCGAAAAGGAGTATAAGACGACCCTGTTTACAGCGGCATCCGACGAGGAACTGTTGAAATGTTCGTTTACGCTCTGCGGCAGAAATGGCGGCTGTGTACAGGTCACGCAGACACACTGGTGGCTGACAGCCTTTTTCCCAGGATGTTTTGTATGGCCGTCCGAGCTGGAAATGAAGGCGACGATCAGATTCACGGACAGGCGAATGCAGAGCGCATTTGTGAACGCGCTGCGCGGTGCAGGATACACAGAGCAGGATTTTGTGGTTAACGGTTTCTGCGTGACAGTGAACTTCACCTGTTCAGTAAAGAAGCATTACAAGCTGTGCACACGTTTCTGGCGCCGTTTTTCCCAGTGGAAGAACAAGATTTTCTGCAGGCTGTATCTGTGGGTCACGAGACCTTTCCAGTGTACAGAGGACAGAGTATTGTGTCTGTACTATTTTCTGCCGGTGGCTTTCAGGAAGCTGCTCAGGATGCGCCGATATCACAGGCACTGCCATAGGAACAGGCACAGCTGCCGGAAAAGATGCTGTAAGAAGGGGCGGCTATGAGTGTCTCTTCCAGACTGGAGCATGCTTTTATAGATGCTCCGGTTCTGCCGCTCACGTATCGCTCCCGATATGTGCTGATGAGTGACTGTCACAGAGGCGTTGGAACATCCTCGGACAATTTTTTGAAAAATCAGCATCTGTATCTGGCAGCGGTAAAATATTACATCAATAGAGGGTTTACCTATATTGAACTTGGGGATGGAGATGAACTCTGGGAAAACCGCAGCATGAGGACGATCATTGAGGTTCATGATGATGTATTTGATCTGTTTATGCGGCTATACAGAGAAAATAGGCTATATCTGATCTATGGAAACCACGATATGGTGAAAAAGAAAAAGCAGCCGTCAGTTCCGTTTCCATTTTACGAGAGTATCATACTGTATCCTGCCAATATGCCGCAGCGCGCCCTGTATCTGACACATGGGCACCAGGCAAGCCTGCTCAACTCGACTTTCTGGCGGATCGCATGTTTTCTGGTACGATATGTGTGGAGACCTTTGGAAAATATGGGTGTGCTGGATCCGACCAGCGCGGCAAAGAACTATCGTGTGAAAAACAAGTGTGAGACAAAGTTAAACCGCTGGGCTTCTGAAAACAGGCGCATTTTGATCACGGGTCACACGCACCGCCCTGTAATGCCGGCTGAACCGTCTTTCTATTATAATACAGGCAGCTGTGTCCATCCTCGGTGCATTACGTGTATCGAGATCGAACAGGGGGGGATGGCGCTGGTCAAGTGGAGTATGAGTGCCAGGGCAGACAGTACGCTCTATGTGGCGAGGGAGCTTATCGCGCAGACGGTTCTGCTGCCTGCAGGGAAACAGCTGCGTGACGGGCAGGCAGGTGAGCCAATGCAGATATCGGTATGGTAGCGAATGATTGAGACTTCCAGGTATTGCTGGGAGTCTTTTCCCTGCCCACATGTGTATCCTTAGCAAATATGTTATATCTGATACTGAAGCGGACAAAAGGAAATAAAATGGAAACAAAACAGAAATAAAACGGTTGACAAATGAGCAGAACATATGTATTATATATGTAGGGATTGGCAGGAGGAGCAGATATGACGATAGAGGAAATGAAACAGAAGAAACTGCAGAAGGGCTACAGCTATGCACAGATCTCGGAGCTGTCCGGCGTGCCGCTGGGAACTGTCCAGAAGATCTTCTCGGGGGATACGCAACATCCGCGGTACGCGACACTGCAGGCATTGCAGCAGGTGCTGAAGGACCGTGATGGCAATATGATGCTGAATGACAGCGCAGCTTTTTCGTATGGCAGTCCACAGGAAAAGAAGCAGGGCGGATATACCATTGAGGACTATTTTGACTTGCCGGAGGAGAGGCGTGTGGAGCTGATCGACGGAGTGATCTACGATGTGGAAGCGCCGACATTTGACCATCAGAAGATCGCGGGGGAGATTTACAGGCAGATCGCAAACTATATCACGGACAACAACGGGAAGTGCGAGGCAGTTATGTCACCGATCGATGTGCAGCTCGATTGTGACAACAAAACGATGGTACAGCCAGATGTACTGGTACTCTGCAGCAATGAGAAGATCTTGAAAGGCAGAGTGTTCGGCGCGCCGGATTTTGTGCTGGAGGTGATCTCCACATTGACAAAACGGAAGGACTATTTTAAGAAACTCGAGAAGTACGAGAGCGCCGGAGTGCGCGAGTATTGGATACTCGATCCGTACAAAAAGCGGCTTGTCGTCTTTTTCTTTGAGCGTGATATCTATGCGCAGACCCATGATTTGACAACCCCTGTGCCCGTCAATATTTACGGGGGGAAGCTGCAGATCCGGATGGATCATATTTTGAAGTTGTGTGAGAATATAGAAAGATGAGACGGACAGAGCTATTGGATAGTGATTACCCGAAACGTTTGGCGTCGATTGCAAATCCGCCGTCGGAACTGTATTACAAAGGCGGGATCGGCATGGTCGATCAAGCGTGTAATGTTGCAGTGATCGGCAGCAGGCGCGTGTCTGACAGGGGGATAGAGGCTGCATACCAGATTGGTTATACGCTTGGCAGGATGGGGATCAACGTGGTGAACGGACTGGCTATGGGATGCGATACGTACGCATTGAGAGGTGCGCTGGCGGCAGGTGGAACCTGCGTGGCAGTTATGCCCTGCGGATTGGATCGGATCGTGCCGCACGCCAATACCCGACTGGCAGAAAGACTGCTTTCTGGCGGAGGCTGTCTGCTCAGTGAGTACCCTTGTCAGACACCAGTGCGCAGATATCAATATGTGGAGAGGGACCGGCTGCAGAGCGGGCTCAGTGACGGTGTGATCGTGATAGAGGCAGAGTGCGACAGCGGAACGATGTACACGGTCGGGTATGCGATCAGGCAGGGGAGACATCTGGCTTGTGTCGACAGCAGGCTTGTGCGCTATTCTTCCGGCAACCGATGGCTCGAGGGGCAGATGGGTGTGCGTGTGATCCGTGACATGGATTGTCTGAACGGTTTTATAGCGGATATACGCAATGACATTGTATACAGACAAGTCAGGTTGGATGATCTTACATGATTTTTTGTGTCATCAGTGCGTTGTCAACCTCCTTTATATGTGCTATAATTTTTTATTACAATTCGGGTGATAGCTCATCTATGTGCCCAATATACAAGCCGTTGGAAGGAGATAAGATGGACGCTGCTGAAATACTTAAGACATACTTTGGTTATGATTCATTTAGAAATGGACAGGAAGAAATCGTCCGATCCATTCTGTCAGGGAAGGATGCGCTGGCGATCATGCCGACAGGTGCCGGCAAATCGATCTGCTATCAGGTCCCGGCGCTGATGCTGTCCGGTATCACAATTGTGGTCTCACCGCTGATCTCTCTGATGCAGGATCAGGTGAAAGCATTGAATGAGGCGGGGATCCATGCTGCATTTATCAACTCGTCTTTGACGGAGGCGCAGATCACAAAAGCGATGCGCCTTGCCGCGGAAGGCAGATATAAGATCATTTATGTGGCGCCCGAGCGCCTGGAAAGTGCATTATTTATGCAGTTTGCCCGAAATGGAAAGATTTCTATGGTAACAGTTGATGAAGCCCACTGTATATCACAGTGGGGACAGGATTTCAGACCAAGCTATCTAAAGATCGTTGCATTTATAGACAGCCTGCCAGAGAGACCCGTCGTGAGTGCCTTCACAGCAACTGCCACAAGGGAGGTCAAAACAGATATAGAATGTACTCTCAAACTGCAGGATCCCCGTGTTGTCGTCACCGGTTTTGACAGGGAAAACCTGTATTACAGTGTGGAGCATATTCTGGGAAAGCGCAAGGATGCATACATATTGGATTATATTCAAAAACATGCCGACGAGAGCGGGATCATATATTGTGCGACGCGCAAGAACGTGGAGAACTTGTATGAGAAGCTGGATCGGAGCGGCATTTCAGTGACACGTTATCATGCGGGAATGGACAATGACGCAAGGAAGAAAAGTCAGGACGATTTTATCTATGACAGGGTTCAGATCGTCATTGCCACCAATGCTTTTGGCATGGGGATCGACAAGTCCAATGTAAGGTTTGTGCTTCATTACAATATGCCGCAGAGCATGGAGAATTATTATCAGGAGGCGGGGCGTGCGGGCCGCGATGGTGAAAGTGCACAGTGCATCCTTCTGTTTTCTGTGCAGGATGTGATGATCAACAAATTCCTGCTGGAGAGGAAAGAATTCGAGGGAATGGACATAGATGACATTGAACTTGTCAGGCAGAGGGATACACAGCGGCTTCAGGTTATGGAAGGGTACTGCAAAACCACCACATGTCTTAGAAATTATATACTCGAATATTTTGGGGAGAAAGCGGCGGCACCCTGTGATAATTGCGGAAACTGTCATCGGGAATATTATGAACAGGATATGACGGCCGAAGCAAAATGGGTGGTCAACTGTGTAACCGAGACAAAAGGCAGGTATGGGTTGAACATTGTGATCGGAACCTTGCTCGGGGCAAACCGAGCCAGACTAAAGGAGATTGGTGCTAATACATACAGATCTTACGGCGTTCTGGACCAGAGGAGCGAGACAGATATCCGTCTGTTGATCGATCAGATGCTGGCGGAAGGTTATATCGTCCAGACAGGCGGGGAGTACAGTGTGCTTCAGGTGGGGGATATCCACAGATTAAGAGCGGAAAGTACACATGTGATCGTCAGAAAGGCGCAGGATGAGGAAGAGACGGTAAAAAGAACGAAGAAGAAAAAGACAGATTCACTCACAGGTGCAGGCTTTGAACTGTTTGACAGACTACGTCGGCTGCGTCAGATCATTGCTAAGGAAGCTGCGATGCCGCCGTATATTATTTTCAGCGATAAGACGCTGATCGATATGTGTGCCAAAGCGCCCACCAATCAGGCACAAATGCTTGCGGTATCCGGTGTCGGTGAAAATAAATATCAAAAATATGGCGAGCGTTTCATTCAGGAGATCACGGCGTTCCTGTCCGAAAATCCCAATGCAGTTGTCAGTACACAGATTGACGAGGAGCCCGCACCTGTTGTGAAAAAAGAACGAAAGGCAGAATTTTACCTGAATCGGGAGGATGCAGAGCGTTTTCAATATGCAGAATACTATTATATAAGTGATATCAGGGCGAAGTTGAATCAGGTCTGCAGTGCCGTCAATGTTAAGAAAGTTACACTTTCTGCGATCTGGGAGTACCTTGTGGCAGCGGGGATGACCACTGAAGAACAAGGACAGGAGGGCTATAGGAAAGTCCAGACAGAACGGGGATTGGAACTGGGGATAAAAACGATCAATAAGACAAGCCAGGGGGGGTTTGCCTATCAGCTGTTAATGTACCCGGAAACAGTTCAGAGAATGATCGTGGAGTACTTCGTGGGATCGGGAAGTGAAGTAAAATAATTGATATCGATCATTTCTGCTCCACAGAATTGTGTTCATACCGCCACTGTCTGGGAGAGATACTGTATACATTTTTAAATGCGCGCGAAAAGTGCAGCTGGTTTGGATAGCCGACTGCGTTGCTGATATCGTTGATGGACAAGCTGGTGAGTTTTAAGAGCTCAGCAGCTTTTGTCATGCGGTAGGAGATAAGAAATTCCTGTGGGGATTTTCCCATATTTTCGTGGAAGATCTTCCCGAAATAGCTCCGGTTCAGACCGCAGGAAGCCGCGATATCCTCCACGGAGATCGTGTTCTGGAAATTCTGCTCGATGAAAGAAACCGCCTCGCGTATGTAGAAGTCTCGCAGGCTGTTTCCACGGCTTAGCTGCGTCAGGCTGCAGGAGCGCACGAGGCTGTCTATGAACAGATAGAGGTGCCCGATCAGGTGAAAGGGGGATTCCTCCTTGTGGTCAACGATATAGAGCATTTCTGATTTCATCGTCTCTGCGAGATCTTTGTAGCGCGCCTTGTAGACCGGCTGGTCAGGGCTTAAACCGGTCAGCTCGATCGTCTCTTTGGCGCGCAGCCCGTCAAACTCGATCCACACATACTCCCACGGAATCTCGCGGTCCGCGATGTACATATTGATCTGGTTCGGAAAGCACATAAATCCCTGTCCGCTTTTGACAGCGTACGGGATCGATACGCCTTTTGCATTGTTGGCGTAGAGGATGCCCGTGCCGGAGATGCAGTAGTGGAACAGGTAATGGTTTCTTGCGGCGGGACCAAACGAGTGGGACGGATCGCACTTCTCCCAGCCAAACTGGTATAACCCCAGATCGATAAAATTTTCACTTGGAAATACGGAAAAAATGACTTCGCTCATGTTGCTGTCTCCCTTCTGCTGCACGAAAAAGAAAAAAAGAAATAAAAAAGAAATAAAATCATTATAAAATATGTTGTAATTTTAGTATATACCAAAATGCTGTATGACTTCAAGTAAATATGACAAAAACAGTATATTGGTATAAAACACGCGAAACAGTGCCATTTACCGATAGTATAATGATATGTTAAGATAATATCACAAAAAAAGAAAGGAGAAAAAATATGAAAGGAAACGCAATAGGGCACATTGGCATATCATTATGCTGTCTGGCAGCGGCTGCAGGCATTCAGGGCTGCGGGGCTTCCGGCAGCAACGGCAAGACAGAGATTGAAATTGTCCAGTACAAACCCGAAGCAGCAGGTTATTTTGACATGCTGGAAGAGAAATTCAATGCTTCACATGACGATATTCAATTGAAGATCAGTTCTCCAAACGACGCAATGACAATTCTGAAAACGAGGTTTATCCGGGAGGATTACCCCGACATTATAGGGATCGGGGGAGATATCAACTACTCCTATTTTGTGGATGCCGAGATCGTCGCGGATGTTTCCGACTATGCGGGGCTCCAGAATATCAAACAGGCTTACCTTGATATCGACGAGGCGTTGAAGCTGGTTCCGGTGGAGGGTGCATACGCAGTCCCTTATGTGGCGAACGCGGCGGGTGTCCTGTACAATCGGGAAATGTTTGCGCAGCATGGCTGGGAGATCCCGCAGAACTGGTCCGAGTTCACGGCGCTGTGTGAGGAGATCCAGTCGGAGGGGATCCTGCCGTTTTACTTTGGCTTCAAGGATACCTGGACGTGTCTGGCGCCCTGGAACGCCATGGCGGTCAGTCTCGCGCCGGCTGATGTAACCAAACAGGTCAACAGGGGCGAGACAAACTTTGCGAAGGAGTACAGGGAGGTGTCGGAGAAATACCTGGAGCTGCTGCAGTATGCGGTGGACGATCCGTTCGCGTACGGATATAACGATGCCTGCACGGCATTTGCGAGGGGAGAGGCGGCGATGTACCCCATCGGAAGCTACGCGATCCCGCAGATCCTGTCGGTGAACCCGGACCTGAACATTGATTCCTTCGTCATGCCGGCAAACGATGACGCGGCGCAGAACACACTGAACTCCGGGATCGATCTCCAGTTCTGCGTGATGGCGGACTGTGAGAACAAGCAGGCGGCGTATGAGGTGCTCGACTTCCTGTATGAGGAGGAAAATATCCAGCAGTACATCGACGCGCAGATCGGGATTCCCTGCAAGGAGGGGGATTTCACACTCTCACCGATGCTCGACGGCATGACCCGGCACATTGAGGAGGGCAGGATGACCGATTACCAGGATCACTACTATCCGTCCGAGATGGCAGTCGACGCGCAGATCCAGACGTTCCTGCTGCAGAAAGACGTAGATGCCTTCTTACAGAAATTTGATACGGACTGGCTGCGCTACAACAGGGATATCATCCGTCTCGTGCAGGAGTATGAGCGGACGCATGGAAATTAGGAGGAGGGGTGTTATGGATATGAAAAATGAGAGAAAAAGGACCTTTTTGCTGATCACGATTCCGATATTGGCACTGTTTGTCTGCTTCAACACGATTCCGCTGATCCGCGGCGTGATCTACAGCTTTACGAATTTCAAGGGTTTTGGTACATATGACTGGGTGGGGTTGCGCAACTATGCTGACCTGTTTACCGACGGGCGTGTCGGAAAGTCCTATCTGTTCACCTTCAAGCTTGCGGTCGTGACGACTGTCGTGGTGAACGTGCTCAGCCTGGTGCTGGCGCTCGCACTCAACAGCAAGATACGCGCCAAGAGCTTTTTCAGGGGGGCGTACTTCCTGCCCAATATATTGGGAGCACTTGTCGTCGGTTATATATTCAACTACTTTTTTACCTATATCCTTCCGGCATTCGGCTCCATGATCGGCTCTGACGCCATGGGTTCCAGCATTTTGTCAAACCCGGACACGGCGTGGATCGGTATCATGGTAGTCTGCTCATGGCAGGCGATCGCGATGAACACGATCATCTATATCTCCGGTCTGCAGACGGTGCCCGAGGATGTGTACGAGGCGGGCGGGCTCGACGGCGCTACAGGATGGAAGCAGTTCCGTTATCTGACGTTCCCATTGATCATTCCGTTCTTTTCCATTAACATGGTATTGTGTGTGAAAAATTTCCTGATGGTGTTTGACCAGATCATGGCGTTGACAAAGGGCGGTCCGGCGCAGAGCACGGAGTCCATCTCCTACCTGATCTACAACAACGGTATGTCAGGCGGACAGTTTGGCTTCCAGAGTGCAAATGCCGTGATATTCTTTTTGGTGATCGTGACGGTCTCCGTTGCGCAGTTGAAATTTACCGGTAAGAAGGAGGAGCAGCTATAATGAAGGAAGGTATGACGAAGAAAACAAACTGGACTGCGATGGTTGTGCTGATCTTGGGGCTTTCTGCGATCGTTTTCCCGCTGTACATGACGCTGGTCATCGCGTTCAAACAGCCATCGGAGATGACAAACAGTGTCAGCGGGATCCTGTCGCTGCCAAAGACTTGGAGTCTCGACAATTTTAAGGAGGCGATGCGGGTGACGGATTTCTGGAACTCGCTGAAAAACAGCCTGGTGATCACGATATTGACGGTGGGGCTCTCTGTTGCGATCCATTCCGTGATGGGATATGCACTGGGAAGAAACAAGGGTCACAGCAAATTCTACAGCTTTGTCTATCTGTTCATCGTCAGCGGTATGTTCGTGCCGTTCGCGATCCTGATGATGCCGCTGGCAAAGCAGACGGCGGAGATGGGGCTGGCAAACTGGTTCGGCGTGATCCTGCTATATGTCGTGTTCTATATGCCGATGAACATAATGCTGTATTCGGGCTATCTTGTCAATATCCCGATAGCGCTCGAGGAGGCTGCGAAGGTGGACGGGGCGTCGACATGGCGTACCTACTGGAAGATCATCTTCCCGATCATGCGCCCGATGCACGCCACCGTGGCAGTGCTGACAGCGCTGGCAGTCTGGAACGATGTGATGACACCGCTCGTGATCATGGCTGGTTCCGACCAGAATACACTGCCTCTGGCACAGCTCAACTTCCAGACACAGTTTGGCACAAACTACAACCTGGCGTTTGCATCGTATCTGCTGTCGCTGATCCCGATCCTGATATTCTATGTGGTTTGTCAGAGACAGATCCTCAACGGTGTGGTAAACGGTGCAGTAAAATAAAATTTCGGTGTATTTAGTTAGGAGAAAAGAAGTATGGCGATTCAGTACCAGCAGGAAAATCAAGTATTTTCATTAAACACAAAGCATACAACATATCAGATGAAGGTAGATTCCAAGGGTTTCCTGTTACATCTGTATTATGGGGGAAAGATATCGGGAAATATGGCGTATCTCCTGACGTACTATGACAGGGGGTTCTCGGGAAATCCGGCGGATGCCGGAAATGACAGGACATACTCCCTGGATGCCCTGCCGCAGGAGTACCCGCAGGCGGGGGCGGGGGATTACCGCAGCAGCGCCCTTGTGATACGCAATGCAGATGGTTCCGAGTACTGTGACCTGCGCTATGTCAGCCACGAGATCAGGCGCGGAAAATATGGGTTGAAGGGGCTTCCGGCGGTGTATGCGCCGGAGGCTGAGGCGGAGAGCCTGGAAATCCTCCTGGAGGATTCCGTGAGCCGGGTGCAGGTGCGCCTGCTGTACGGCGTGCTGGCGGATGAGGACATCATCACCAGGAGCGCGGAGATCATCAATCTCGGTGACAGTCCGGTCTGTGTGGAGAAGGCGGCGTCGGCGTGTCTGGATTTCGTGGGCGGGGAGTACGATCTTGTCAGCTTTTACGGGCGTCATGCGATGGAGCGCAATTTTCAGCGGACGCGGATCGCACATGGCTGCCAGGTGATCGGGAGCCGCAGGGGGACTTCCAGCCACCAGTACAATCCGGCGGTGATCCTGGCGGACAAAGGTGCGACGGAGGACGCGGGAAGCTGCTACGGCATGGTTTTTGTCTACAGCGGCAATTTTATGTGTGAGGCGGAGCGGGACCAGTACGGGCAGACGAGGGCTCTCATGGGGCTGCACAGCGACTTGTTCCACTATCCGCTCGAAAAAGGGGAAAAACTGGTGATACCGGAGACGATCCTGTGCTACTCGGCGCAGGGGTTCGGCGGGCTGTCCAGGCGGTATCACCGTTGTATCAGAAAACATCTCTGCAGGGGAAAATACAGTCATCAGTCGAGACCTGTGCTGATCAACAGCTGGGAGGCAGCGTATTTTGACTTCAACGGCGAGACGATATACCGGCTGGCGAGAGAGGCGGCGGAGCTTGGCATCGACATGGTGGTGATGGACGACGGCTGGTTTGGAAAGCGCAACGACGACGACAGCGGTCTCGGCGACTGGCAGGTCAACGAGGAAAAACTCGGCTGTACGCTGGGGGAACTGATCCGCAGGATCAATGCGATCGGGATCAGGTTCGGCATCTGGATAGAGCCGGAGATGGTGTCGGAGGACAGCGATATCTACCGCAGCCATCCTGACTGGGCGATCCGGATCCCGGGGCGGGAACCTGTCCGGGCGCGCAATCAGCTGGTGCTCGACTTTTCGAGGCAGGAGGTCAGGGATCACATCTTTGAACAGATCTGCCATGTGCTCGACCAGGGAAAGATCGAGTATGTGAAGTGGGACATGAACCGGAGCCTCACGGATATCTATTCTATGGAGAAGGCGCAGGGAAAGGTGACATACGACTATGTGCTCGGTGTGTACGAGTTCCTTGAGCGGCTGATGCAGCGGTATCCGGATCTTTTGATCGAGGGCTGCAGCGGCGGCGGCGGCAGGTTTGATGCGGGTATGCTGTACTACACGCCGCAGATCTGGTGCAGTGACAACACGGATGCGGTCGACCGGCTGCGGATCCAGTACGGAACGTCGTTCTTTTATCCCGCCTGCACGGTCGGCGCCCACGTGTCCGCGGTGCCGAACCACCAGACAGGGAGGAGCGTCAGCCTGCACACGAGAGGCGTCGTGGCGATGGCAGGTACGTTTGGCTATGAATTGGATCCCGAGACGCTCTCCGACGAGGAGAAGGAGCGGATCAAAGGTCAGATCGCAGACTACAAAAAGTACGAGGATCTGATCCGGGGCGGGGACTACTACCGTCTGTCCAACCCGTTTGAGGACGCGTGCGCATCGTGGGCGTTCGTGTCGGAGGACAAAGAGAGGGTACTGCTGAGCGCGGTGATGCAGGAGACTCATGGAAATATGACGGTGAGCTATGTCAGACTCAGAGGACTCGCGGCGGACGCTGTCTACCAGGACACGCAGACCGGTGTGGAATACTATGGCTCCGCGCTGATGGAGGCAGGGATCCCGATGCCGGTTCAGATGGGAGAGTATCTGGCATACCAGAAATATTTTGTATGTGTAAAAGGTGTGGGAAATAAATAAAAGGCAGTTGGACAAAAAACCGGGCAGAGGAGTGATGCTGACCGGTTTTTTGCTGCAGGTATCACTGGCGCAGCAACACTTGCAGCCGTTCCAGTCCTTCTGTCAGGATCTCCGCGGACGGCGGTGTGGTCACGGAAATGCGGACTGTTTTTTCGGGTGTTCTGTTTCCGACAAAGAAGCGCTCTGCACCGTAGACTTCGACGCCCGCCTGCCCTGCACAGATCTCAAAGCTTTTTCCGGTAAAAAAGTGCGGTAGCTGTACCAGACGGAGCGGTGACGTGGAGCCGCTTGGCACGACGAAACCTTCCAGGATCTGATCGACGATCCGGTTCCGCTCCATGATACCTTTTTTGCGCTCCGCGAGGATCCGGTCAGCGGCGCCGTCCTCGATCAGGGCGGCGGACACTGTCGCGAGCAGCGGCGGGACACAGATGTTCATGGAGTACAGCGCTGTCACCAGCCTTTCGCGAAAACGGTCGGGGACATGGACAAATGCGGTCCGCAGTCCCGGGGAGACGGTCTTTGAGAGGCTCGATATGTGGATGACCTGCTCTGGCGCAAAGGACGCGATCGGGGGCAGCGGGACTTCCGCCAGGAGGCTGTTGATCCCGTCTTCTATGACAAGCAGGTTTTCTTCCGCGGCGACGGCTGCGATCATTTTTCGCGTCTCGAGGGACATTGTGTGCGATGTCGGATTCTGGTAATCGGGTATGACATAGAGCCCCTTTATATTTTCACTCTGCGCCGCGTAGCGTATGCCTTCTTCCGTCAGTTCATGGTCATGGCTCCTCACGGGCAGCAGGTGGATGCCGAACAGTTTCGCCGCTGTCTTTACTCCGGGATAAGTCATCGGTTCCGTGCCGATCTTGTCATTGGTCTCAAAGCATGCGCCCAGCGCAGCCGTGATCCCGTTCTGCCCTGCCGCCGCCAGCACGATATGTTCTGTATCAGTGTAAAATGCTGCTTCCTGGTCGGAAGATTCCTGAACGGATTTTTGCAGCCATGCCACGCCTGCCTTGCGCTGTCTCAGCGTGCCTTCGGGTGCGCCGTAGGAAAACAGGTTCAGCGCGTCCGGTCTTTTCATCATCAGTTCTGTATATTCCTTCACGATTTGATTGCATGTGACAAAGGGAACGATCGCGCCCATCTCGATCATGCGCGGATCCTCTTTTCCGCAGAGCAGTACGGGATCAGCGGCGGCGTCAGAGGAGACGTAGGTGCCGTTGCCGACGGACGTGCAGAGAAGGCCTTTCTGCCCGCACAGACGGTAAGTTTTATATATAGTACTTGGGTTCAGGTCCAGAAAATCAGCGAGTTCCCGCTGTGGAGGCAGCTTTGTCCCCGCCTTTAGTTTTCCGCTTTTGATGTCGCGCTCGAGCAGTTCTGCCAGCGCGGTATATTTCGGACCGGTCAGGGTGCTCAGATCCGGTTTCCAGCTCATGGGATAATCGTCAAATGAATTTACGGGCATGGTTTTGTCTCCTCGTATTTTTTAGAACTTGCTGTGCGGCGTGACAGATCATACTGTGTACATCTGTTTGGTGTGTATAAGTATAATTGTGCATCGCTTATTTGTCAAGGTACGCGGCGGCACCAAATCGTTTTCCTGCAATATCCATAATTGTATGCCATGCAATTTTGCTATTGTCTTCATTTGCACTGCAGAATATAATGAATGAAATTTGCTCCGGCAAAATATCCAAAAAGAGTGAGGTGCAGTGTGATGAGTATAGAAAAAAGTGTAGAAAAAAGCATCAAAAATTTATTGTCCGACGGGATCAAGGCGACACCGCCGTCATTTGTCAGAGGTATCTTGAGAGCTGCTTCCGATCCCGGGGTGATCTCCTTTGCGGGCGGTCTTCCCAATCCGGTCTCCTTCCCGCAGGAGGAACTGTTGGTTTCTATGGAACGCGTTGTGAAGACTCACGGAAGTAAGGTCTTCCAGTATTCGGTCACAGCCGGGCTGCCGGAGCTGAGACAATACATAGCAGATCGGTATGATCAGATGTTTGGTCTGCATCTCACGGCAGAGCATGTCGTCATCACTACGGGTTCCCAACAGGCGCTGGACCTCATCGGGAAGGTTCTGCTCGACCGGGGCGACGGCATCATTGTGGAAAAACCGACGTACCTTGCGGCGATACAGGCTTTCTCACTGTACCAGCCAGTGTTTTACCCGGTGGAGCTGACGCAGGAGGGCATGGATCCGGCAAAGCTTGCAGTGGCTTTGCAGAATCCTGTGAAATTTGTCTACGCGATCCCTGATTTTCAAAATCCAACAGGGCTCACGTACACTGCCGAAAACAGGGAGTGCATTCGTGATATCCTGAAAGGCCGCGATGTCGTTTTGATCGAGGATGATCCGTACGGCGACCTTCGCTTCGACGGGGAGCGTCTGCCTTATATCGGCGCGGGAGCGCTGCCGTACAGCATCGTGCTCGGCACATTTTCCAAAACGGTCACGCCGGGTATGCGCATCGGTTTTGTCATCTCGGAGAATACAAAACTGCTGAAAAACATATCGATCGCAAAGGAGGCGGGCGACCTGCACACAAATATCTTTTCGCAGTATCTGATCTGGGATTATCTGATGAACAATGACCTGGATGCGCACATCGCAAAGATCAGGGCGCTGTACAAAAAGCAGGCGCAGGCGATGATGGACGCCATAGAGCGGTATTTTCCGCCCGCCGTGCGATACACAAGACCGCACGGCGGTATGTTCCTGTGGGTGACGCTCCCGGAGGGCGTGAGCGCGATGGAATTATTTCCAAAAGCTTTGGAGAAGAAGGTCGCTTTTGTTCCGGGAGATCCGTTTTATGCGCACGAGCGCGCGGGGGAGAACGCCGCGGATGCCCGGTGTGTCAACACGATGCGCCTGAACTTTACCAACGCAGACTGCGCGGCGGTCGAGGAGGGGATCCGCAGGCTTGGGGAAGTCCTGTCAGCTTTATAGCTGATCCAGAGCGTGTTTGAAAAATGCTTTCCGTCAGATGTACGTCACAGTTTGTGGGAGATTAAATCATCTTACAGATGATGTGCCAAATGAAGGAGGCGTAGGGGGCAAAGGCATAAAGGGCAATGCCTTATGTCGACTGAATGCGGTGCAAATATCACGCAAAGTGGTGAATACGACGCTATGGCGTCGTTATATAGGTGGCGGGAATGATTTTTCAAACACGCTCTAGCGCGAGTAGCGAAAACGCTGTCTTTTGGGTTGATTTAACTGTGCGTGCCGTGTATACTAAAAATACAGGACGTAGCAGTTTCCAGGTCATGATGCAGGGAGGTGCGGGTATGGGCGGCAGGGCATTGGTGAACATAGGCGAACAGCGGTTTGATAAGATGATCGAGGATAAGAAGTTTTATGTTGACAAGACGCGATTTATCAGGGAATGGTGGGAGAATAGTTCGACCGTGACATTGATCACGCGTCCGCGCAGGTTTGGAAAAACCCTCAATATGAGTATGACGGAGTGCTTTTTCTCAAACAAATATGCAGGCAGAAGCGATCTGTTCGAGGGGCTTTCCATCTGGGAGGAGACGCATCAGTACAGACAGCTTCAGGGCACATTTCCAGTGATATGTTTCAGTTTTGCAAATGTAAAGGCTGACGAGTATGAGAAAATGGAATATATGATCACAGAGGTGATCGCCAGCGTGTATGCGCAGAACAGTTATCTGCTGGAAGGCGACTGGCTCAACGAAAGTGAGAAAATGTATTACAGGAGTATCAGACCAGGGATAAGGGAGGAAGTGGCTGTAGGTGCGCTTCATTCAATCGCGGATTTTATGAAGCGATATTACGGCAAAGACGTGATCATTATTCTCGACGAGTATGACACGCCGATGCAGGAAGCGTGGCTTGCAGGCTACTGGGATAAGGCTGCCGCTTTTTTCTCCGGTTTCTTTAACAGCACTTTTAAGACAAACCCGTATCTTTGTAAGGGTTTGATCACAGGAATAACACGGATTTCAAAAGAAAGTATCTTTTCCGGACTGAATAATCTTGACGTGATCACCACGACGTCCGATGACTACGCGACATCCTTTGGGTTTACGCAGGAGGAGGTTTTTGCGGCGCTGGACGCCACGGGATACGGCGATGAGAAACAGGAGGTCAAGCGGTGGTATGATGGTTTTACATTTGGGCAGCACACCGACATATACAATCCGTGGTCGATCGCGTCCTTTATCAAGAAAAACGGGGCATATGATTCCTACTGGGTGAACACAAGCTCCAACGGGCTTGTGAATTTCCTGCTCCAGAGCGGGAACACGGAGATCAAGCAGACGATGGAGGCACTTTTGCAGGGCGAGAGCATCGAGGCGGAGATCGATGAACAGATCGCGTTCGACCGACTGGATGACAATGCCAATGCCGTGTGGAGCCTGCTGCTTGCAGCGGGATATCTGAAGGTGACAGGGCTCAGGCGTGTCGGGGAGTTCAAAAAGAAGGTGTATGGACTGGCGCTCACGAACATGGAAGTGCGGAGCATGTTTGCGGATATGGTGAAAGGGTGGTTTGGCGGCAGGGCACAGACATCGTACAATAACTTTATCAGGGCGCTGCTGATCAATGATGTGGATTCGATGAATGAGTTTATGAACAAGATCGCACTGCACAGTTTTTCCAGTTTTGACATCGCGAAGAACGCGGCAGATGACGACGCGCCGGAACGGTTTTATCACGGGTTTGTGCTCGGACTGATGGTGGAGCTTGCCGGTAGATTTCAGATCACATCGAACAGAGAGAGCGGTTTCGGGCGCTATGATGTGGTGTTAGAGCCGGTTGACCAAGCAGAGGACTGTGCCTATATCATAGAATTTAAAGTGCACAAGCCATTGCGGGAGAAAAGTCTGGAGGAGACGGCTGCGAATGCGCTCGCCCAGATCGACGATAAGCAGTACGCGGCAGGGCTTGCCGCAAAAGGGATCCCGCCGGAACAAATCCGGAAATATGGGTTTGCGTTTCGCGGGAAAGAATGTCTTGTAATGATATAGTACGCGGTTGATCGGTATGCCAGAAGTGTATGTGGGCATTTTCTGGGGAAGCAGGGAAATATGACGAAAGGTGACTGTACATGAAAGAATTGACAGATGACAGGGTATACAAATATTTAGAGGAAAAATACGATGAACTACTCTTAGACTATATACTGCTCGAAGCGAACGGGGCGTATGCGGGGGAGGAGACACACAGGGAAGCTGTAATCGAGGCGATCGCCTGTATGGGGAGCAGAACGAGAGTCGGGAACCGCTGTGATTTTGATGTATTCACAGTGGAAAAAGACAAAATGAGATGCCAAAAGGTTGACGTGGACGATTTTTTCTTTGAGGGAAACAATGGCTGGTGGCTGTCACCGGAAGAGGTCGGTGTCAAGGCGTCGGCAGATAGGATGAATTATTGGCATGCGTTTTTGGATCCGCCATATGGCATACCCTATACAGTTGAAGATTTCAGACAGATCAACCACATGCTGTTTCCGGGTTCCCCGAAGGATTTGGAGATTTATAGCTGGAATGATGAGTTTTCCGACTATTTTGACGATGGAAAGGAATGGTGGGGAACTGCTATGTGGAGTGTGTATGACAAAAATTTGAAGCGGTTTGTAGTGATCGGAGCGTCGTTGACGGACTAGAGCGTGTTTGAAAAATCATTCCCGCTATCTGCGCGCCCCAATTTGCGCGATATTTGCACCAAATTCAGGTTACATAGCCCGCTATGCGCCCTTCATTTGGCACAAATCTCCCACAAATCGTGACGCATATCTGACGGAAAGCATTTTTCAAACACGCTCTAGGCTAAAAAGGATAAGGAGAGATTTTTATGGAAAAAGCGTTTACATGCGAAAGAGGAGGGCTCACGATCCGCGGAATGCAGTTTTTTCCGGCGGATTTTGCGGAGGAAGGAAACTGTCCGGACAGAAAGTTTCCTGTTGCGGTGATAAGCCATGGCTTCACAGGGAATCATACAGATATGGCAGGATATGCAAGGGATTTTGCCAGGATCGGCTATGTGGCATTCTGCTTTAGCTTCTGCGGCGGGGGGCGAAACGGGGAGCCCGAGGAGTCAAGGAGCGATGGAAAGTCCACAGATATGACGGCGCTGACAGAGGTTGAGGACTTGATGACAGTGATCCGCTATGCGCAGGGGCTGGCGTACACGGACGCTGACCAGCTGGTGCTGGTGGGGTACAGTCAGGGAGGATTTGTGTCCGGTCTGGCAGCGGCACAGTGCGGTGATGCGGTGAAGAGACTGATCATGATCTCGCCGGCGCTGTGCATTCCGGACCATGCCAGGAGAGGGTGTCTGGGGGGCGCTTCCTACGATCCCCGGAATGTTCCCGATGTCATTGACTGCGGAGTCACTTCGCTTGGCAAAACGTTTCATGAGGAAGCCGTCGGCATGGAGCCGTTTCTCGAGCTGTCCGCGTATCGGGGGAAGGTACTTCTCATACAGGGTATGGATGACACGGTCGTGCACTATTCCTACGCGGTCCGTGCGCAGGCATGTTATCAGGAAGGGCAGTGTCATCTGCAGCTGATGAGAAATCAGGGACACGGATATGATGCGGACCAGGGAGCGAGCGTGTTTGATTCCATAAGGCAGTTTCTGGCAGACAGGGAGGAAGTTCTGACGATCCATGTGTTCATCACGCACTGCGAGGAGCACGGTGCCGGGGAGCAGTGGAAAAATGATGTCTACTTCACAGGTTATTGTGACACGAAATATTTCAGGGGTGCGATCTCCCCCGAGGGGTGTGACGCGCAGGAGCACTGTGCGGAGACGGGCATAAAGATGCGCGCGGAGTACACCTTGATGGGGCTTGATCCGAAGGGAGAAAGTTGTTCGATCCATGTGGTGAACCAGAGAGTTGGCGCGGAGTGGAAGCCGACAGTGCAGACCGACAGTGCGGCGCTTGCGTGGCTGAATCATGCCGATCTGACCGCGGTGCTTGAGGGTGGTGACGGGGGACCGACTGTCAGGATCTTTGCGGACCGCAGTGATGCGTTTCTGTTATGAGGACTGTATGAATCGGCAGGACTGCTGTCAAATAGTGAGAGGAGAGAAAATAAAGATGTGGGATGGGAAAAAGAGAGCAGTGACATTCAGTTATGATGATGGCGTGGAGCAGGACAGGCATTTAGTTGATCTGTTCAATGCGTACGGCATGAAGGCAACATTTAATCTTAACAGCGGCATTCAGACAAGGGCATTCAGTTTTGTGGAGGGAAAGAGCGGGATCGTGGTGAGACGCATGAACCAGCAAGGGCTTCGCGAGCTGTACAGAGGACATGAGATTGCCAGCCATGGTCTGACCCACGCCAATCCACTCGAGTGCGATGAGGAGACACTGTTCAATGAGGTCCTGGCTGACAAGAGAAATCTAGAACAATTGTTTGAACAGGAAGTGGTCGGTTACGCGTACCCGTACGGCTGTTATCATGATCTGGCGGTGAAGGTTTTGTCAGACTGCGGTATCCGTTATGCGAGAACAGTGGAGTCTGTGGCAGAGTTTGGGCTGCAGAAGGATCTGCTTCGTTTCAAGCCGTGTTACCACCACAATGACGATCGCATTTTTGAGGGGATCGAACAGTTTTTGTCGCTGGAGACAAAAGAACCGGCGCTTTTATATATATGGGGGCACAGCTATGAGTTTGAAGCGGATCAGAACTGGGATCGCATGGAGAAGATACTAAAACAGCTCGCCGGGCGCAGCGATATCTTTTATGGATCCAATGCGCAAGTGCTGCTGCATGAAAATGCAGAGTGAGGCAAGGAACCCATTACATAACCTGCCTGATTTCCCGATTGTACATTGTTGACGCAATTGGCAAGAAGCTTTGCCTGGTATGTAGGGATGACGGGGTGTCGGTATTAGAAGCGACAGACAAGACGGCTGACAAAACAGGACAGGAAATGTCGGGACGCGGGAGGAGCCATGTAGTATGATGTATGCAGATGTAGAAAAATAACTCAGATCGTGCAGGGTATTTTCCTGCATCTGCGTAACACAGCGAAGGAGGCTGATGCATATGGATTGGACCAAGGCGGTCAGGGATGCGGTTGATTTTATGGAAAAGCATATAGCGGAGGAGATCACGATGGAGGATGTGGCAGCCCATGTCAACGTCTCCCCGTTCTATTTTCACAAAGGGTTCAGCATCCTGTGCGGGTACTCCATGACGGAATATATCAGAAACCGCAGGTTGGCGCTTGCGGGGGAAGAGCTGCTCACCAGCGACATCACGGTCATGGAGCTCGCGATGAAATACGGATATGATTCCCCGGACAGCTTCACCAAGGCATTCACCCGGTTCCACGGACACGCGCCGTCGACTGCGCGCAGGGACAAGACCATGCTCAAAGCCTTCGCACCGCTGAAATTATCAGTCTCATTGAAAGGTGGTTGTGCGATGGATTACAGGATCACAAAAAAGGAAGCGTTCACAGTGCTGGCGGCGTCAAAAGTGTTTGACTACGAGAATGCAAAGCGGGATATCCCCGCATACTGGCAGGAACACTATGCATCGGGAAAGGGAAAATATGTCTGCGGCATGTTTGGCATCAACATCGATCCGCAGATGGGTAGTGAGCGGTTTGAGTACCTGATCGCGGATATCTACAACCCGTCTGTGGACGTTCCGGAGGGATTTGTGGTGAGAACCATTCCGGCGTTCACATGGGCGGTATTTCCGTGTAAGGGGGTACTTTCGCAGACGATGCAGGATGTGAACACCAAAATCTTCTCGGAGTGGCTCCCGGCACTGCAGGACTATGAGTTTGCGGCGGGGTACTGCGTTGAGATGTACGATGCGCCGGACCAGTATCCCAACGGGACAGAGGACGAGAACTATTACGCGGAGATATGGATCCCGATCAAAAAGAAGGGCTGAGCATCCGCTGGGAAGTGCGAGGAGAAGGGCGATGGATAACTATGACAGGATGAAGGGCGGATTATACGGGCTGCTGGTCGGCGATGCGCTGGGGGTTCCGTATGAATTTCATTTGGCGGCGCAGATCCCGTCATACAAAGAGATCGAGATGACACCGCCAACAGGATTTTGCAGGGCACATGCCGGTGTGGAGCCAGGAACTTGGTCGGACGATGGCGCGCAGGCGCTCTGTCTGCTGGACAGTCTCCTGGCTTGTGGAAAATTTGACCTGAAAGACTTTTCGGACAGACTCCTGGCGTGGTATCAGGACGGTGTGTGGGCGGTAGATGGCGTCGTGTTTGACATCGGCGTACAGACAGGGGAGGCACTGAATGCTTACAGGGCAGGCGAAAAGCCGGAAAAGTGCGGAATGCTGCGGCAGGACGGCAAGGGAAACGGCGCCCTGATGAGAGTGCTGCCGCTTGCGCTCTGGCACAGGGGCGAAGACCGGGAGCTGGTATCAGCTGCGCATGGTCAATGCCTTATCACACATGGAAATCTGTGCAACCAGGTCTGTTGTGCCTTGTATTGCCTTGCCGCGCGCTGTCTGCTTGCAGGAACAGATTGGAAAAGTGCACTTGCAAAAGCCATTGCGGTTTTGAGAGGGATCTATCGCGATATGCCTGTGTATGAACAAGAACTTGAGTGGAGTGTGCGCCCGGACGGACCGTGGATCGGAAACGGTTCCGGATATGTGGTGGATTGTCTGCGCAGTGCATTTATGATCATGGGAGCTGCTGACAGTTATGAGGATGCTGTGAAACGGGCAGTTATGCTGGGGGATGACACGGATACGACAGCGTGTGTTACAGGTGGCCTTGCCGGGATCCTCTACGGATTTGACGATATTCCGATCCGCTGGCGCGATGCGCTGCGCGGGAAAGCGGCGGTTGAGAAACTGATACAGCGCGGTTTTGGCGTATATTAGTCGAGAGGAACTACATTTTCAAAAACGTTCTAGAGCGTGTTTGAAAAATGCTTTCCGTCAGATGTGCGTCACAGTTTGTGGGAGATTTGTGCCAAATGAAGGAGGCGTAGGGGGGCAAAGGCATAAAGGGCAATGCCTTACGTCGACTGAATATGGTGCAAATATCACGCAAAGTGGTGAATACGACGCTATGGCGTCGTTATATAGATGGCGGGAATGATTTATCAAACACGCTCTAATGTAACATGCTGTGTTACATAGACACCAAAAAAGCATATGGCGGTTGGTGGATTTGTATTCATCGATATGACATAATAATAAATGACCAATGGCCGTTGGATAACAATTAGAGCGGAGATGAGAAAATGAGTTTGGGAAGTAATATAAGTTTTTTGCGTAAACAGAAGAAACTGACACAGGAACAACTGGCTGATCAGATGAGCGTCACCAGGCAGACCGTGTCAAGATGGGAATCAGACGAGGTAGTTCCAGAGTTGGACAGACTTGTTGCGATGTGCGGGATCTTTGCGTGCAAGCTTGATGCCCTTGTGAGAGAAGATCTGTCTGATCAGAGTGATATCTATTCGGAGATAAGGATTAAAAGGGTAGCGCCGTTTAAGATGGCTGGCTATGTGATCGTTTCTTCGGATCCGGAAAGCGATGCCATGGGTCATATGGACAGGTGGGCAGAAAACTGCGGTCTTAAGAAAGCATGCCCGGATGTCAAATTTATCGGATGGGATTTTCCTTTTGTGTCACAGGAGCAGCAGAATCGATTTGGACTTCACGGATATGTCGCGGCATGTGTGATCCCGGATGATTTCGAGACAGATTATCAGGGAGTAATGTTTCTGGAGAATCACGAAGCCGACTATGCTGTGATAACGATCAAAGAGCCATTCATTCAGCCGTTTGAGAGAATTCCCAATGCCTATAAGCTGATCATGGAATACCTGCAGGCGAACAATTTTGTGGAAAAGAAAAAGGAGAATATCATCGGCTGTTTTGAATATGAGTACGAGAAAGAGGATATCACATATATGGATGTGTTCATTCATGTGGACAGTGTGACAAAGGCAGATGCCTTTTCAATGTTTAGCTGATGATCTGTAGGAAAATAACTGACGCATCTTGGATTGTATATCGCTTCGTTATAAATTGCATGTGTAATTCGTAACCGGAGGGATGTACCGCAAGACTTGCATCGGTTATTTTTCTGCTTTTGGGCAGTCGTTCAAAGGATATGTGACATAAGAGAAAATCGGCAGTACAGAAATTGATTGAATATCAGACAAAACAAGAGGAGGGATATACGATGAAAAAGATTGAATATATTAAGCAGCCTACAGAATATCTGTGCGGACAGGCGTGTGTTGCCATGCTTGCAGGTGTGACGGTAGAGGATGTTGTTTCTGTTATGAATAATGATAAAGGTACGGGGAAAAAGGACATTGAGAAGGCGCTGAACCACTATGGAATAACGCAGGCAAAGACGATGACAAAAGCAGATAACAATACTGTCCTGCCAAAAGTATGTATTCTCAAAGTTCTCCTGCCAAAATATGGTCATTGGATCTTGTACTATGATGGGAAATATTATGACCCGGAATTTGGTCTGATGGATGAATTGTATCCAAAAGCAAGGATCCAGTCATATCTGAAGATCTTTATTGACGAAGAGTAGAGAAAAAAGACAAAAAGCCAAAGAATGGATTGAAATGCACAAAGAATTACAGTATGATAAATGCATAAAGGAAGGAGTGGGATCAGTATCCTTTAGCTGTGGAAGAAACAGCGGCTGATAAAGGATCATGGTGCTTTGCAATGTGGTGGAGGAGTTAAAAAAGAAAGAGGAGATTGATGAGATGAGACGAAAATATAGGATGACGTGTTGGACAGGTATTTTGCTGGGGGCGGCGCTCTTTGCCGCCGGCTGTGGAAAAACACCCGCTGGAGATACAGATCCGGTGGAAAACCAGAGCGTGGCGGCATCAGCGTCTGAACCGAACGAGGCAGGGCACGAGGAGGATGCGTCAGCTGCGGAAGCGGGATTTCCGAGCCAGATGCCCTCGTTCACGGCAAAGGATCTGGAGGGGAATACCGTCACAGAAGACATATTTGGGGAGAAGGATCTGACTGTCGTAAACATATGGGGAACCTTCTGCAGTCCATGTGTGGCGGAGATGCCGGAGCTTGGAGAGTGGGCGCAGTCCATGCCGGACAATGTCCAGATCATCGGATTGATCGTCGATATTTCCGGAGATGAGGATACAAAGCATCATGATCTGGCGGTGGAGATCACAGAGAAGGCGGGAGCGGAGTTTACACACGTCATTGCAAATGCTGATCTTGATCCAGTCATGAGATGGGTTGTGGGCGTGCCAACGACACTGTTTGTCGACAAGGAAGGAAATCTTGTAGGAGAGCCGATTGTCGGCGCGTATGTGGACGGCTACAAGACATTTGTGGAGGAATATCTAAATGGGCTGTAGGACGAAACGTTTTGCAAGGATCGCTGTCGCGGTGGCAGCCTGTGTGTTCATTTTTTATGGCACCGCGAGGGGAGAAGTGGAGATCGTGCTGAACAAGGCTGCGAATATCTGCCTTGAGTGTATCGGATTGGGGTGAAGGGTTTGCATGAAGAGAAAGATCATCCAGATAGCTGCATTTGGGTACTCCAATGCACATCTGCTGAATTATAAAGGCGGGAAGATCTATCAGGGAAAGTGGAAACAGTTCTGTAATCCGGGACTGAACTGTTATTCGTGCCCGGCGGCGGGATTTGCCTGTCCGATCGGGGCGCTGCAGGCAGTGAACGGTTCCATGGAATTTCAGTTCAGCTTCTATGTGACTGGCGTGCTGCTGGCGTTCGGCGTGCTGCTTGGAAGGGCGGTCTGTGGCTGGCTCTGCCCGTTCGGACTGATACAGGAACTGATACACAGGATCCCATCGCCCAAACTAAGGTTAAAGAAAATATTTCTGTATCTCAAATATCTGGTCCTTGTCGTGTTTGTCTTCGTGCTCCCGGTCACAGTGACCAACTATATGGGCATGGGAAAACCGGCTTTTTGCCAGTATATCTGTCCGGCGGGCACACTGCAGGGCGGGATCCCGCTGCTCGGCACACACGAGGAGCTGCGGCGGACGATCGGCGCTCTTTTTTCGCTGAAAATGGCGATATTGATCGTGACAGTCGCGGGCTGTATTTTCATATATCGGTTTTTCTGCCGCACACTCTGCCCGCTAGGGGCTATTTATGGCATCATGAACAAGATCAGTCTGTGTCATCTGGAAGTAGATAAAGATCGCTGTATAAACTGCGGAAAGTGCAAAAGTATATGCAAGATGGAAGTCGATCCTGTCTGGGAACCGGATTCTGCCGAGTGTATCCGGTGCGGCGCGTGCGCGCATGCATGTCCAAAAAGTGCGATTTATGTAGGGATGACAAAATACAGAGAGCAAAAAGCATCAGGTGGAGATATGGTTTCCGACCAAAAGAAAAACATGAATTAAACGAGAATAAAGCGGTACAGGGTATATTTTCCCTGTCGGAAGGGCGGTACGATCTTGGAAAAAACATTGTATGTAACAGATTTAGACGGCACATTGTTAAATCAAAAGGACCGGATAAACCCAAAAAGCATCGCGATCATCAATGAACTCGTAGATAAAGGTATGATGTTTACGTATGCGACTGCGAGGTCGCTGGTATCTGCATCCGTGGTGACAGCGGGTCTGTCGACCAACATACCGGTCATAGCATATAACGGGGCGTTTATATTCCAGCCGGAGACAGGGGAGATTTTGTCCAGGGAGGATTTCAGCAGCGCTGAGCGGGCGTATGCGATAGAGGTGATCCGTGCCAATAACATCTTACCGCTGGTCTATTCCTTTGTGGACGGCGTGGAAAAGGTCTCATGGTTATCCGGGAGGGAAAACGAGGGTATCAGACGGTATCTCAGCCTGAGAAAAGGCGACAGGCGTCTTCGTCCAGTAAAGGACGATGAAGAGCTGTACCAGGGGGAGATTTTTTATTTTACATGTATAGGGGAGAAAAGCGAGCTCCAGCCAGTCTATGACATCCTGTCAAAGGATGAGAGGTACCGCTGTACGATCCAGCAGGAACTGTACCGGCCGGAATACTTTTGCGAGATCATGCCGGTCAATGCGACAAAAGCGCATGCGATCCAGAAATTGAAAAAAATCTGGGACTGCGGCAGAGTGATCTCGTTTGGAGATGCAGTCAATGATATCCCGATGTTTGAGATCTCTGACGAGTGTTATGCGGTGGAAAATGCGGTGGAAGAGTTGAAGGCGGCAGCAACGGGAATCATTGACAGCAACGAAAATGACGGTGTTGCCAATTGGCTGAAAGAACACTATAGACCGCTCTGATATGGAGGGCGAAATGAGAGGGGCGCGTGCGGTATACTAAGTGCCGGGGAGGAGCCGTCCGGGAGTGGAGGCTCCCCAGCTGAACGAGGATTTTCCTACAGATCCGTGCACTCGCCTTCGATCAGATAGTCGCAGGTGACACCAAAGATATGGGCGAGCGCCCTGATCTCGATATCGGTCACGTACCGCTTGTTCGTCTCTATGCGTGTGATGACATTCTTGTCCATGTCATATCCTGCAAGCTGGAGTTCGCGCGACAGATCCCTCTGGGAGAGATAGTGCTTCTTGCGCAGAGCGATCAGGCGCTTGCTGATCAGATTTTTTTCGCCGGTAGTTGTTTTTGGTTTCGGCATGATCTTACCTTCTTTCTGTTGTTTTTCGCATTTATCGCGTATCATTTTTTCAACTTATTATGCTAAATTTTAATGGATAAATTCCTTGCGATAGGTTGTAAAAATGGGACAAACAGAATTATCTTGCAAAATTATTCACCGGATCGTATTCATAATGGCTGCAGCAGATGGAGTATTCAAAAAAGAAGGGCTATGACTGTTCTGTCATAGCCCTTCTATAAATATTATAAAATATTTTGGTTTGATATCATTTCTTTGCCAGTTCGATGATCCGCTGCATATCAGCGATGAGCTCTTTGGAATAGGCTGCGGCTTCGTTGTACGCCTGCCTTGCCTGCCCGTATTCCCGGTTGTGGATCGCATCGATGACGGTCTTGCCGTATGTATGGAATCGCTGATGCTTAGCGCCCAGATCTTCCCAGATCGAAAGGACGCCAGGGATATCAGGGGTGACGGCGTAGTAAAAATGCCCAAATCCGCACTTGGAAGAATCCAGCTGAAGCGGTATCACATTCTGGCTGTCAACGATCTTTTTGAGATTTCCGAGCCATGTCTGGTGCGACGAGATCGCGGTGGTCATGTACTGGATAAATTCATGGTTCTCAATGTGGTAAAAAGCATCCTTTGACATACGTCCCATCTTTTTTAATGTGTCGTCGAGCGTCTTCTCGATGTTGACGACAGGTTCTGTCGCCACTCTGAGGTCCTGTCCGACGGTGCGCACAAATTCGGTGCTGTCAGTGAGCTGGTTTTCCATCTCAGCCATGGAGCTGCTGATCTCCTCGCTCACAGATGCCATGGAGCTGATGGAATCATTGATCTGTGCGATGTCCTTCTTGCTCCGGTCATTCAATTCCCACACATTCGTGATCTTGTCAGCCATGGAGGTCAGTGACTGGATCGTGCTGTCGGAGCTCTGCATACTCTTTTTGGAGGCATGTTTCATGTTCTCCACAAAAGTACCCATATCCTTAGTCAGCTTCTGGGTTTCCTCAGCAAGTTCCCGGATCTCTCCGGCGACGACCGCAAATCCCTTTCCGGCTTCTCCGGCTCTGGCGGCTTCCACGGAGGCATTTAACGCCAGCAGGTTTGTCTGTAAGGATATCGTGTCGATCCCTGATAAGATGGAACTGATATGATTGATGATATCCATCAGTTCGTTCATATCGGTCTGCATCTCTCCGGCGGCGGAGATCGTCTGTGTCGAGAAGTCCTTGATGGCGGTCAGCTCATCCTGCCCCTTCTCGATCTTTTTGTACACTTCGTCAGTCTTTTCAGATATCTGTATGATCGTGTTGGTCAGTTCTTCCTGTGGATTGTTCGTGCTTCCGGAAGTTGCCCCGAAAATGGTTTCAGTGGCTTTTGCTATTTTATTGGATATATCGACAATTCGCTGTGTCTGGTGCTGCATCGTCAAGTCAAGAGAACTGATCTGCATCACGGCGTTGATATTTTTGTCAAATACCTCTGCAAATTGTTTCCTTCCATCGGACAATCTGTTATACATGCTGCCAAGTTCCGGTTCTTTTGAGTAATCGGTCGGTTTCAGCTGTGAGATTGCTTTCATGAGTACTGTTTTTCTTTTGCTCGTTATCATTGATACATCTCCATTTCTTAAATTGAATTGTATGTAATTAAATTTGGATTAATTACCACCTAATTATATATTACGTGATTTTAAAGTTTTTTCAAGTACTTTCTTGAATATTTGGCATGTAGCAATAAATAGTTACTTTTCCCTCATGATCCGTTGGTGTTTATGCCGGAGTATGTGAGAAAAAATTAGGTCAAATACATGTGGACTTGAGTAGTTCCCGATTGTCAAAACGGTATTTTGGCAGTATAATGAAATTATAAAATTTTGATAAACGAAAGAGAGCGAAGCAGATGAATGAACGAGTAAAAAACAGGTTGTTTTGTATATCGGATTATTTTGATGACAATATCATGTTTGTGGCAGTCCGGCAGGGTATGGTCATGACGATACCGCTGCTGGTATGTGGTTCCATGGCACTGATGTTTGTCAGCCTTCCGCTCCCGGTGTATCAGGAGTTCCTCTCCGACCTTTGGGGCGGCCGTGTGGTGGAATTTTTCCGCTTTATCCAGAGTGCATCCTTTGGCTTTTTTGCCGTGGGGCTGGCGCTCACGACAAGCTTTAGCTATGCGGTGATCCGGCAGCGCGACAAGGGAGGCGCAGGAGGGGATCCGGTCATGGTGATGCTGATAACCATGGTGTCTTTGATCGGTTTCTCAGGCATCCAGCAGGAGGGATTCTCGGTCGCGTCGCTCGGGACCAACAATATCTTCACAGCGCTGTTCATCGCCCTGAGCTGCAGTGCATTGTTTTTTAAGATCAAGGATAAAAGACTTTTTGTGATACAGCAGCGCGGCATGGAGGCGGATAACTGTTATGCGGAGGCGGTGTCGGGCATTGTGCCGGCATTGCTGGTCGTGGCATTCTTTGCCGTATTCAGGCAGGTGTTTGTGGCAGTTTTTCATGTGGATTCCGTCCAGGGGCTGCTGGAGATCGCCGTCGGCAGACTGCTTGGATCGATCGAAAACGGTCTGATCGTCGCGATCGCCGTACTGCTGCTGGCACACTGCATGTGGCTTTTTGGCATACATGGCAGCAATGTGCTCGAACCGGTCATGCAGGAAAACTTTGTGAGGATCAGCGAGGGGGCGGTGTTCAACAAAACATTTCTGGATGTCTTTGTCCATATGGGCGGGACAGGTTCCATTCTGTGTCTTGTGATAGCGATCCTGTTGTTCTCCAAAAAGGGCAGCATCAAAAATATCGCCAAGCTTTCCTTTCCGACGGCGATATTCAATATCAGTGAGATCATCGCTTTCGGACTTCCCGTGATATTGAATCCGATCTTTGTGATCCCGTATCTGCTGGTTCCGGTGGTGCTGTGCATCATCTCTTACGCGGCGGTCTACATCGGTATCGTTCCGCATGTAGTCCGGCAGGTGGAGTGGACGACCCCGGTCTTTTTGAGCGGTTATCTGGCGACCGGGTCGGTCGCGGGGAGCATCCTGCAGGCGGTATGCCTCGCGGCAGGTGTGCTGATCTATCTGCCATTCCTGCGTCTGTTTGAAGAGAGGGATGAGCGGCAGCTGGTGAAGAATGTCAAATTGTTGACTGCCGAGCTGCAAAAGCAGGAGGCGGCGAATGCGATCATGCCTCTGACGGAGCGCAAAGACATGCTGGGCGGTGTGGCGAGAGTCCTCTCTGCGGATCTGAAGGATGCGATCAGGGACAAAAAGCTGTTTTTTGTGTATCAGCCCCAGGTAGATGCGGATGAGATCTGCATCGGTGCTGAGGTGCTGATTCGCTGGATCCACCCGATTGCAGGATTTATCTATCCGCCGCTGATCATCCAGCTTGCCAAGGAGGAGAAGCTGCTGCACGACATTGAAGCGTATCTGTTTGACGAGGCGGCGTATGCGGTTTGCGAGATTGACAAGGTGATCCGCACGGAGTTCAAGATATCGGTGAATATCACGAACGAATCGCTCGCGTGGGAAGATTTTGAGTACTGTTTGGCGGATAAGGTACGAAAATATAATGTTTCGCCGACTCGGATGTGGCTTGAGATAACAGAGCAGGACGCGCTGGTCTCCTCACAGGAGATGCTCGATAAGATCCAGCGGTTAAAGGAGCAGGGACACAAGTTCCTGATCGATGACTTTGGCATGGGACACACGTCCCTGATGTATTTGCAGACCAATCATTTCGGGGTGGTCAAGCTCGATGGCTCTTTGACAAAGGACGTTCTGCAGAACAATAGAAATAAGAATATCATAGCAGCGATCACAGAACTCGGAAAATCCCTTCATTTCGAGACGATCGCAGAGTATGTGGAGACAGAGGAACAAAAGGACAAGCTGCTCGAGCTAGGCTGCAATGGATTTCAGGGATATTATTACAGCAAGCCGATCGCACTTGCAGAACTGATTCCATGGATGGAACAGCATCAGGGGAAGGCATGATATCATGCCTTCCCCATATTGCGCTCTGCGAGCCTGAGTGTGGAAATGATCGGAATGATGAGGATCCCACAGAAGAAATTGCTGATGCCGTGAATGCAGTCAAACGGCAGCCCCGCGACGATCCAGGCGATCATTTTGGGGAAAGTCAGACCGTATAGGAGTGCCTGCGCAGGTGCATAGAGCGTCCCGTACAGGAAGCCATGTGCGGCACAGACAAGCATGTATAGCACGGGCTGTACCTTTTTGGGAATATTCACTGGGAGGAGCATGACGGCGCCCCACAGGGCGGTCCACACGTACAGGTAAGGTATCCACCATGTCGCAAAGCCGTTAAATATACCAGTCATCAGGATGTAGATATAGATGGGATACAACGCCTTTTTTCTGTATACCACTGTAAATGCGATCGTAAATACGCCGATCAGATGGATGTTTGGCGCAAACTCCATGATGAGTTTGGAGGCATACATGACAGCGCCGAGCATGGCAAAGATAACGATTTCCCTGGTGGTAGGTTTCATGTCTATTCCGCTTTGAGGGCGTAGCTTGCACCGTCAGTGATCTGTGTGGCGTCCACGCCGGAGGTAGCATACTCCCCGTCTATATAAAATGCCCAGTATTTACCATCCTTGTCATAGTCGAGTGTGACGCCGTTGACCGTCTTGACATACAGACCGTACTCGCTGTCATCGCCGGCGATCAGCTCCAGTTCCAGTAAAGCCTCACCGACCGTCGTTTTGTCAGTGTGGATCTCGAACGGACTTGTATTGCCATCAGGATCTGTCACGGCAAAGGCAAAGCTTGTGCTGCCTTCTCCCATCACGGTCGTATCCGTCGCGGATCCTGTCTCTGAGGATGCGGAAGTGGGGGGCGTGTCATTGTTCTTGTTGTCGTTGCAGCCGGTTGCAGAGAGTGCCATAGCCACAGTAAGCACTGTACAAAGGATGCATGACATTGTTTTTTTCCTAAAAAATGTTTTCATACTTGTGATCTCCTTTGAATTATTTTCTTGTTTCCTCCAGGACCGGCGCCCGCGGTCGGAATGGGTGATCGCTCACTCATTCAAGAGGATCGGTATTGTATCGATATTCCGACTTGGCACTTTACTGGCCACCTTCTCAGAGTATTTCCAGATGATCACTCCAATGGCGGTTCCCGGAGCTGTGGCTTCTCGGTCAGGACAGTAAAAATATGTGTGCCTCACGGCGACGGGCTCGTACAGGAGTTGCACCTGTTTCCCGAAACAATCCGTTCCTTATCATAATATTCTTTGGCGTCCCTGTCAAGCAAAAAAGAAGCCATCAGGCTTCCTTTTTGTATAAGATTGAGATATAGTACAACGATGCGAACAGCACAATGCATAGGACAGAGACAACAACTCCAGGGATAAAGCCCTTCGGGAAATAGCGCAGCTCGATCGTGTGCATGCCTTCATCCAGATAAGTGCCGATGAAGGTGTCCTCAAACAGATCCATATCTGTCCGGGTACCGTCCACGTACAGCGTCCAGCCGGGATCGTACGGAACGGACAGGACAAGCTGACCGGCAGAGGTGACATCGATGTGTCCGTTTAAGGAGGTCTCGTCATAGTCGTCCACGGTAAGTGTCTGCTGGTTCAAATGGCTGACGAAGCGGGCAAGGACAGGTTCGTCCACTTTATAGGCAGTCAGATTCAGGTTCTCACCATTCTCGGATCTGAGGGATAAGATCTCGCCTGATTCATGGTAGCCGAGATCCAAAATATATTTTTTCTTGATCTGGCTGAAGCTCTTGGACTCCTCCTCGTAGTTCATCTTGATCGTGTCGATTTTGGTATTTGAGGTGTACGCGTAGTAGTGCGCGTCCTCCTCAATATATAGATCTGCCTCGCTTCCGTAGGAATGGAGGTCAACCCTCAGAAATACATCGTCGCTGATGCCAAGGCGGTGAACCAGCTTGTTCTGGCGCTCGAGCGGATCCAGGTTTCTGTCATCGGTGTCCTCCTCGTGGATATTTTCCTCAACCTCCTCGGCATCGTTAAAGGATGCGTGTGCGGATGTGACCATATATCCGAGAGGGAGCGGATGATTATTTTTGTACAGGTACACTTTTCCCTCCTTGTCCACCAGCTCAAACAGGTTGTCATAGCCTCTGTCGAGGGTATAGAGCATGTACCGGGTGGAGAGGAGGGCTGCAGTCACCGGGGTGGCGCCCTCAAAACAATAGTTGACACGGCTGCCCCTCATGCCGTACTTTTCGTAGAAGTCCGATACCAGCGAGTTCAGGGTGGAAGAAAAGTAGGAACCGCCCTGAAAACCGATCAGCATCGCGTCGTTCTGCGTTCTGCGTGCAAACTTTTCAAAACGGAAGAAATCGTTGTTCTCGTTCGCGACCGTTCTGTCAGTCAGGATCTGGTAGGAGTCGTAGTTGGATAAATAGGTGGTTCTTGACACGGTGGGCACACTTGTGAGGTAAGTGTTCACGCCGGCTTCCGCCACAGTCACGAGGATCGCATAGATGCACATCATTCTGGGAACACTGCCGCATTTTTCCTGACAGATCCTGAAGTAATAGATCAGACCGCCATAGATCAGCAGAAAGATCCCAGTCACCAGAAAACAAGTGTCTGCAAAAGCGTCGTCTGTCACAATTTTTTCGCAGAACAGCAGGAAAAAGAACACGCCTGCAAGCACCGCCCCGACCGTTTTCTTCGTGTGGTCCTGTATGTGCAGGAATGCTTCGCAGCATACGGTGAGCAGCAGCAGGATATACAGGAAGGACTGCCTTGCAGGCAGAGAATCGGGATAATTCAAGCCGTGCCATATAAAGTTCAGCACATTCGTCGAGAAGCTGACCAGCATAAAAGCGAGCAGCACCAGCTTTGGAACCTTTTGCCGCAAAGGAACCTTTCTCTGCAGGACATACAGCGGCAGCAGGACAAAGACAGGGACACCGCAGTAAATGTTTGGCCAGTGGTCTAGCCCTGTCTCTACAGTCACATTAAAACAGTGTCTTGCGAGCATGTCGATGACTGGGAAATAGGTTTTGAGCCTGCTCGGGAAATTGATGTCGCTGAACTCGGTAAAGCGCAGTGCGGCAAGCTCCGGCAGGAGCAGGACAGCCGCCATGCCGCCCGCGAGCAGGGAAAATACACCAAAACGGATCAGGGCTTTCCCATAAAAGTTTTTGATGCCGTCAAGCTTTGGAAAGGCAAGGGGGGCTGAGTCCTGTTCCGCAGAGGGATCCCTTGCGATCAAAAGCACGGCGAAGTAGAGTGCAAGGAAGATGCACAGCATGATGGAGAGATAATAGTTGGACAGGATTGAAAGTCCTAATGATATGCAGTACATGTAGCATTTTCCCTCGTTCACAAGCCTTTCCACGCCGAGAACGATGATCGGTGCGAGGATGATCACGTCAAGCCACATCACGTCCCAGTTGTAGGCAGCCATAAAGCCTGACAGCGCATAAAACAGTGAAAAACACAGGATTGCCCACGAGTTGCTGCAAAAGTGCTTCCTTATATAATAAGTAAAGGTCAGTCCGCAGAGTCCGATTTTGAGGACGACCATATAGGACAAAAATTCCATCAGGAATTTTTCGGGGATCAGGACACAGAGCCAGTTGGCAGGACTTGCCAGATAGTACACATAGAGGGCAAGGAAGTTGGAGCCGATGCCGGTGTTCCACGAGTAAAATAAGCTTTCCCCGTTTCTGAGCTTATGGTAGAATTCCACCAGAAAAGGAAAATACTGGTGGTACATATCGATATGGAGGAAAGATCGTTCCCCAAACGGGTAGATATGCTGTATCACAAAGATGACCAGCATGGTCAGCGTCGGGATCAGAAACGAAAACAGGTACAGCAGATCTAACTTGATATTTGTTTTTTTGATTTGTAATGACTTCATAAGGGTTTCACCTCCGGTTTTTTGTTGGAAAATCTATTTTCCAAAGATGTAGTCATACTGTAAGATAGCATAGTCGTTCAAACTGTCCATCACATTCGCAGTGTCCGTGCTCTGCCCCTGGGCATTTTCGGTGCGGATCGATGTGATGACCGGATATTCCCCGGACAATCTGTCGAGATAATTCTCATATGCAGTCAGGGGAATTCCCGCAGTTTTCAGGATATCTGTCGCAAGGAAATTGGAGCTGGTCTCTGCGCCTGTCTGGGTCTCAATGTCAAAATTGCACCAGATAAAATAGGGAACTTTGTACCGGTCTGCCTCGTCTGCCTCCGACAGCGCATTGCCGTTCTTTCCATTTAATTTCCATATATTCGAGACGACTGAGTTGGTCGGCTGATGATCCCCGAAAAAGACGATCATGGTGTCCTCATCGACGTTTGAAAAATAGTCCGTCAGATACTTTACAGATTCGTCGGAGATCTTCATCAGCGACAGATAGTTGTCAAGTGCCTTGGAACTGCTCCCTGATACCTTGATATCGGGGTGAAAATTGTCAAATTCGTCAGTGTACGATGAATGGTTCTGCATCGTGACGTTGAACACGAAGAGCGGTGTGCCGTCCTGTTTGGATTCGTACATCTCGATGATCTTGTCATAACATGCCATGTCACTTACATATTTTCGGATCTTTTCCGGTTTTTTATAATCCCTTATGAAATACATCTCGTCAAAACCGAGCAGCGGGTAGACCTTGTTTCTGTCCCAGCCGGTGCTGTTGTAGGGATGTGCGGCGATCGTCTCGTACCCCAGGGACTTTAGGTGCGATGCGAGAGATGGCATCTCCCGTTTGAGATACTGCTGATAAGGCACACTTCCCTGTGGGAGGAATGCCATCGTATTGCCGGTGAGGAATTCAAATTCCGTGTTTGCCGTGTTGCCGCCGAGTACGGACACGTTCAGGTAGCCCGATATCGTATTGTTAATATGCCCATTTAATATGGAATGCATATAGGGCATGTAATCCATGTTGGTCTCAAATGCGCCGAGCACAACAGGATCCGAAAATGCCTCATTCATGATGACAATTATATTAGGAAGTGTTTCGGAAACCTCCTGTGGTGCGTCTGCTGCCTCAAATGGGGCGAGCAGTTCATCGGCAGCGGCGGCGCTGTAGCCAGAGGGCTTGTCCACCGAGATGTATTTGAGTTCCATCAAAAAGGCGACGGCAGTGCCGTCACGCTTGCTCATGACAGTGGGGGTGAACAGCTTGTCATACATGCCGTATCTGCGGATCGTGCTGTCTAGGTGGAGCATATGCGTGAAGCTGCAGATGAGTACGACAAAGACAGCGGCGCCTGCGATGCGGATCCCCCAGAATCGTTTCCGCCACCTGCCAGTACCTTTGAGCTCCAGATTGACAACAGATTCCGCGAGGATCAGCAGGATAAATCCGATCAGGACAAACACTGTCTGCTTTTCGATCGTGTACTCAAAGTTGCCGGCGACGCTCATCGCAGTGCCGATGGAGTAGATGTCCCACGGCATGATCGGGGCGGAGCGGAAGCTGAGGACATAGTAGTTTGCCAGACCGATGATCATGAACAGGATGCTCTGCAGGCGCAGCGACCATTTCAACCTGCCAAAGACAAACAGGAACAGTGCCATCAGCAGCTCAAAAAAGTAGATATTCAGAAACTGTATGGGTACCTTCATCGTCTCCCACGGATCATTTGTGTACCACTCAAACAGATAAAAATCTGCGACGGGAAAGAGTATCATAGGCACCAGATTCCTCAGACACCATATGGTTTTTGGATATTTAGACAGCCGTTTTATCATTTTAATTTTTTAACCTCCACATTGCTATAACTTAATTACAATAGCACTTTTTTGCGGTGTTTTCAAGGTTGTTTTGATTTTATGGCTGTGGGGACAAAAGGAAAGAGATCCAATGGCATCGGATCTCTTAAAAATTTAGTTGTCGATATAATCGGTGTCAAACAGCATATTTTCGAGAATGGCGATATCCCCTGTATCTGGGAGATAGATGCCGCTGACCGGGTCGAAAGTGACTGTCGTGAGTGCAGGCGCAGCATAAGCGGCATTCTCGAGACAGACGTTCATACTGCTGCAGAGTGCGGCAAATATCTGGACCATCATATCTTCCTCGCTGGGAGCAGCAGCCGGATCTGAGAGCCATGTCGTGGCGAGATCCGTGAGGATCGCCGTGTACAGATTCATCAGAGGCTCAAAAAAGAACATTTTTTCGTAGACGATCGTGATCTTGTATGTGCCGTCCGCCTGCAGGTCGCAGACTGCCACTGCGAAACGCGCGTTAGCAAGAACCTGTGCTATGGCGGTCCGAAAGTCATTTTTGAGGGAGTTGGGGCATTTAGTACCAAGGATCGTGAGATCCAGACTGTCCATCTCCGAGTCGAGAATCGAATTGTAGATCGCGGCAGCGTCCTTCTCGGAGCCAAGTCCCAGAGCGACAAAGGCGCGCGCATCATTTCTGAAACAGACATCCAACAGTGCGCTCAGGTACTGGTCGTACGGCAGATCCGGTCCGGAGGCGTCGTACACTGTCGGTGCGGGAGCGTCGCATCGCCGTCGAAATTTTGCCAGGCACTGGCACGAACCATGCAGCCCACAACTCTAATTTCTGTCTGGATGGAGTACTAGAGCGTGTTTGAAAAGGTGTGAAAATCTGTTGACGTTCCGTGCGGATTATCTTATAATACATTAGATAAGCAGTTATACAGTTGCAGTTCAACATCAGTCAGGAGGATTGACATGATCAAAAGCATGACAGGTTTTGGGCGGTGTGAAGTCACGGAGGGAGACCGCAAATACACGGTCGAGATGAAATCCGTCAACCACAGATATCTTGACGCCAACATCAAGATGCCCAAGAAACTCAGTTTTTTCGAGAGCTCTATCAGGAATGAACTGAAAAATTACGTGCAGCGCGGAAAGATCGACATCTTTATCACATACGAGGATTTTTCTGAGAATAACGTCTGCATCAAGTACAACAAGGACATTGCGGCGGAGTATCTCGGATATCTCAGGACCATGTCGGAAGACTTTGGGCTGGACAATGATATCAGGGTCTCGACGCTCTCGCGCTATCCCGAAGTCTTCTCGATGGAGGAGCAGACCATAGACGAGGAGGAGATCTGGAAAGGGCTCGCAAAAGCCATACAGGGTGCGGCAAAAGGGTTGGAAGAGACAAGGATCAAAGAAGGACAGAACCTTGCGGACGATCTGAACGCTAAGCTCGACGGTATGCTCGAGCACGTCGCTTTTATCGAGGAGCGCTCCCCGCAGATCATCGAGGATTACAGGAAAAAACTTGGCGAGCGGATCCATGAGCTCCTAGGTGATGTGACTGTGGATGAGACAAGGCTTTTGACAGAAGTCACGATCTACGCCGACAAGGTCTGCGTCGACGAGGAGCTTGTCCGGCTGAGGAGCCATATCGAGACGATGAAGCAGGCGCTTGGTGACGGCGGAAGCATTGGCAGAAAACTGGACTTCATCGCGCAGGAGATGAACCGGGAGGCAAACACGATCCTCTCAAAGGCAAACGACCTTGCGGTCTCCAACCGTGGGATCGACTTAAAGACTGAGATCGAGAAAGTGCGGGAACAGATACAGAATATAGAATAAGGCGAGGTGTCGGGTGAACAGACTGATTCATATAGGCTTTGGAAACATTGTCAACACATCAAAGATCATCGCGATCGTGAGTCCTGATTCGGCGCCGGTGAAAAGACTTGTTCAGAGGGCGAAAGAGAACGGCACAGTCATCGATGCCACGCAGGGGCGCAAGACGAAGTCGGTGCTGGTCATGGAGAGCAGCCAGATCGTGCTCTCGGCACTCCTGCCCGAGACGATCGCCGGGAGGGCGCAGGGAGCTTTGACGGACGAGGACACCGATGAAAGTGTATAGACCATTATAAAAGAATAAAAAGCGAGGGAAAAATATGTTACATCCATCTTACACAGATTTAATGAAAGTAGTGAACAATGACGTTGAGCAGGGTGAGGCGCCGGTGGTGAACAGCCGCTACTCGATCGTGATGGCGACGGCGAAGCGCGCAAGACAGATCATCGGCGGCGAGGAACCGCTTGTGGACACCAGGCAAACAAAGCCGCTGTCGATTGCCATAGAGGAGCTGAACCAGGCAAAGATCAAGATCACACACGAAGAATAAGTTTTGAAAATAGATTGAGGATTATGCGTTGAAGATATTATTTATTTCCCTCGGCTGCGACAAGAATCTGGTAGATACGGAAATGATGCTTGGTATGCTGGTGCAGAGGGGATTTTCGATTACGGACGATGAGACAGAGGCGGACGCGGTCGTTGTCAACACGTGCTGTTTTATCAATGATGCCAAGCAGGAGAGCATCAACACGCTTCTGGAAATGGCGGAGCTGCGCAAAAGCGGAGAGATCAAGGTGTTGATCGCCGCAGGGTGTCTCGCGCAGCGCTATCAGGATGAAATCCAAAGGGAGATTCCTGAGGTGGATGCCATCGTGGGCACGACGGCGATCGATGCGGTCGTGACGGCGATCGAAGGGGTGCTTTCCGGAAACAGTCGCAACTATCTGGAGGACATCAACCGCAAGCCGGTGTATGATCATGAGGATTGGAAAAGGATCGTGACGACCGGCGGTCATTATGCGTACTTGAAGATCGCCGAGGGCTGTGACAAGCACTGCAGCTACTGTATCATTCCGAAAGTGCGGGGAAACTACAGAAGTATCCCCATAGACAGCCTTGTCCGTGAGGCGGAGCGGCTCGTTGCGTTCGGTGCCAAGGAGATCATTCTGGTGGCGCAGGAGACGACGCTGTACGGGGTGGATCTGTACGGAGAGAAGCGTCTTCCCGATCTGCTGCACAGGCTGTGCGCGATTCCGGGGATCTATTGGGTGAGGATCCTGTATTGTTACCCGGAAGAGATCACCGATGAGCTGATCGAGACGATACGGAGCGAGCAGAAAGTGTGCGATTATCTGGATATTCCGATACAGCACGCTTCCGATACGATCTTAAAGCGCATGGGGCGGCGGACGAGCCGGCAGGAACTTGCGGACATGATCGCGAAGCTGCGGGAGCGGATCCCGGATATCTGTCTGCGGACGACACTCATCACCGGATTTCCCGGAGAGACGCAGGAGGATCACGAGTCCCTGCTGGCGTTTGTCGACGAGATGGAGTTTGACCGGCTCGGCGTGTTTACCTATTCGCCGGAGGAGGATACACCGGCGGCGCTGTTTGAAGACCAGATCGACGAGCAGGTGAAGCTTGACCGTCAGGCGGACATCATGGAGCTGCAGCAGGAGATCGCGTTCGAGAAGGCGCAGGAGACTGTGGGAAGGACGCTGCTTGTCATGGTGGAGGGCAAGGTGCCGGACGAGCACGCCTATGTGGCAAGAAGTTACAAGGATGCCCCGAATGTCGATGGTTTTGTGTTTGTCCAGACTGGAAGGGAATTGATGACAGGCGATTTTGTGCGGGTGCGCATCACTGGCTCACATGAATATGACCTGATAGGAGAGATTGAAGATGAATTTACCGAATAAACTGACTGTATTCAGAGTGATTTTGATCATTCCGTTCGTGTTGATCATGCTTGGCAGCCATGCCCAGTGGGGGTGGTTCATGACCGTGTTTGGCGGTATCGCGGACTATGCGGATCCTATCGCGCTTGCGATTTTTATCATCGCAAGTCTCACAGACCTGCTCGACGGTAAGATTGCCAGAAAGTACAATCTTGTCACCAATTTCGGGAAATTTATGGATCCGCTGGCGGACAAGCTGCTCGTGTGCGCTGCGATGATCTGTCTGATCGAGCTGGGCAGGATCCCGGCGTGGATCGTCATCGTCATTATCAGCAGGGAATTTATCATCAGCGGATTCCGGCTGGTGGCGGCGGACAACCGCGTGGTCATCGCTGCAAACTACTGGGGGAAGTTCAAGACGACCTTCCAGATGATCATGGTCTGTCTGATGATCATCAATATCGAGGCGCTTGCAGTGCTCACACAGATCGTCATGTGGATTGCACTCGTGCTCACGGTCGTTTCGCTTGTCGATTACCTGGTGAAAAACAGGGGTGTGCTGTTGGACGGAAAGATTTAAGGCTGTGCATAATACAAGCCATCTGTGAGAGTGTATCACGGATGGCTTGTTTGTATTTTAATAATTAAATTCAGTAGAATCAATCACTTCCCATGTCTTATCGGAAATCTTAAACGCAAGCTCGTCAAGCTTGTCTACAGGTACGTAGAGAATACCTGTGATCAGCTCCTCATAGAACTTGGCGATCAGTGGTGCTGCATTTCCGTCTTCGAACTTGAGAAGGGCTTTGCCGAGAGCGGCTATTATAAATGGCGGATAACCGATTGCTTTGCAGATCTCCTTGAGATCTTTGGATTTCGTTGCCTTTGTCACGACATCATGAGCGACGAGTCTTGCCTTATCCCAGCCGTTATCAATGTTATCCTGCATGGCTTTCATAAATGAGCTATGTTTTAGTCCTGCAAGGTAAGCAGCCCTAAAGGTTATAGGATCCGGGTAGCAGATACAGGGAATCCGTTTGCAGATACCGTTTCCTGATGCCTTTGCAAACTGTTTGCGCCAGTCATCAAACAACTTATGTAAATCCGTGTGCTGCCAGGATTGAATCGGACAACAGGCGTAATCGGGAGCACTGTCATACTCCGCTGCTTTTTCGGGCAGCATTGCGACCTGCTTGACGATGAAATTTTGTTTTTGATAAACTATTTTACCATATGGTCTCCAGTCATTCGGTTCAGCTTTCATTGTATGTCCTCCGTTGATTAAAAATAAAAATGCCCTCTTATATGTATCGGCATGATCTGAAAAAAGTTTAGACTCACTTTTAAAATAATTGATGTTTGATTGACATACTTTACATTATATTGTATTATAGGTACTATGAAGAGTTGAATTGGTAAATATTTACCAAAACACAATTCTAACACGGAATAATGCACGAAAATTATGCAGTTTATGCACGATTCATATTGCTGCAAATGCTTTAAGATCATATGTTCATCAGCCTGGATCAAAATCCTTTGTGCATTTTTAACATAATGCACTATCAGACAGTAAAATAGCTGTGCATGAAAAAACTTTCTGTCAGATGTGCGACGCAATTTAAGAGCAGTGCCTTTTAGCTTGCTGAATTCGGCACAATATATTATAATTTGGTAGTACACAAGAAGATAGGCAACAATATAGTTAAGTTGATTGTTCCATTTTGGAGGAAAAATTTGTGAAAGTGGTTTATATAGGCACGAGAGACCCGTTGGCAGAAACATTGATCGAGCGCATGAACAAGGAAGGAAACGAGGTCTATTTTTTGTCTGACGCAGAATTTCCCAGAAAGGCGGTTGACATCTTTAAACACCGATATTACAAAAGTTCTTTGGAGGGAGACCGGTTTGAGGGTGTGCTGCGTTCCATCGCGCCGGACTGCGTGGTTTATGCGGGAAAAAGTTATATGAATGGTTCCGGTCTTGATTCCAATGAGGCGGAGGAGGATATCGCGCTGCTCGCAAGGACGCTGCGGGCTGTGTCAGGGCAGGCGGGGGTCAGACTGATCCTGCTGTCATCGGTGTCGGTGTACGGTGCTGTCGATGGCTGTGCGGACGAGCAGAGCGCGGTCATGCCGTCGGACGAGAGAGGGATCCACTATATGCGGGAGGAGCAGCTGGTGGAGATCTATCAGAAGCAGCAGGGGATCGATGCGGTGATCCTGCGTGCGTCACAGCTCTATGCGGAGCAGGCAGAGGAGGGACGGCGCGATTTTCTGAGTGAAGCCTTTGCGGATGTCGGGAGTGAAGGAGCAGGACAGACGCTGACGGATGACCTGATCTATCCGCTGCATGTGGCGGATCTGGTCGATGCGGTCAAGCGGGTGATGGATTATGGCAGGCAGCCGGTCTACAATGTAGCCGGAAGTTTCGGGATGTCGAGGAGACATCTGTATGAACTGATCGGTCAGAAGCTGGGCGTGGAAGTGAGGGCTTCGTGGAGCAGTGCAGACAAAACACAGTCTGTCGACAGCAGCCTGATCAAAAAGGAGCTGGAATGGACGGATTTCAGAAAATTGGAAGACTTGTTCCGGCGCGATGAGATACAGTATCAGAAAAGACAGGATAAGGATCGGACAGGGAGATCACGGAAGAGGGCGGGGAGCGCTGTGCGCAGGAGTCTGGAGAATATCGTGGTGTTTGCTGTCTTTCTGGGGCTGTATGTCGTGTGCGGTTCTCACAGTCTGTTTTCGCAGATCGACTGGATGACGATCTATATCATACTGATCTCGCTGTTCATGGGGATCCGGCAGAGTTCGTTTGCCGTTGTCCTTGCCAGCGCGGCATACCTGACAGAACAGGATCTGAGCATACTGGAGATGACAAACTTCTACTCGTATGCCGGGAGTGTTCTGGAGATCATGCAGTATGTGTTCTTTGGGCTGTCTGTCAGCTATATAACAGATATGCTGCGGGAGGAGCTGCGGGACAGCAGGCGCGAGCTTGCCCTGCTCGAGCAGGAGCACGAGGAACTGGGCAGGATCAATGAGGAGAACGTGCTGATCAAGAATGAGTACGAGGAACGTCTGTTGGACTCAAAGTCCGGATTTCCAAAGCTGTACCGTACGATCAGCCGTCTGATGGTCCTGCAGCCGGACAGGATCTTTATGGAGATCATACAGGTCATCGCGGAGATGGTACATACGGACACGGTCGCAGTGTACAGGGTAAACGGAGACAACCCGTACCTGCGCCTGATCAATGCCCTGAATGATCGGTCGACAGAGGGAGGAAAGACATGGAACATCTCCGCCTGCCCTGAGATCCGCAGTGCGCTGGCGCAGGGGAGGCTGTATCAGGGAGACATCTGGAATGGGGAACCGGCGGTGGTGCTTCCGATCATATACCAGGAACACTGCGTGGCAGCGATCATGATCAGAGAGCTTCCGTACAGCAGCCAGTCGTTATACTATATAAACCTGCTGCAGACATTATCCCTGCTGCTGCGCGAATCTGTGGGGCGTGCCCTGGATTATGAGGAATTGTCGCGGGAGGAGCGCTATATCGAGGGAACGGACATTCTGAAACCGGATGTCTTCTGCAAAAATGTTCTTCTCGCAAAGGAAAAAGCCCAGAAGCATATGGCGGAGTACTGCGTGATGGAGATCGTGTACTCGGGTGATTTCGGGGAGTGCTACAAGGAGATCTCATCGAAGCTCCGCACAACGGACTATTTTGGCGCAGACCAGGGCGGAAAGTTCTATGTCCTGCTGAACAATACAGGGACACAGGATATACCGTACTTGAAGGAACGCCTCTCGTCGGATCATGTGGAAGTGCGGCTCACGACAGCTTTTGATGAGACGGAGGAACCACAGGCGCGATAGTAGATGCCCGCATTGCGGAGAGAAGGGGCAGGCATACCAGATGGTGGCAGCATTTTTGGCAGTGAATCTAGCAGGTGCAGTGCTGTATGCACTTGTGAAAGCAGCCCGGAAGGAAAATGTGGGGGCAGCAGTGTTCTTTATCTTCCTTCCGGGATTTGGCTATATCATTTATTTTGTGCCGCGCCTGATACACAGGCTGGCTGGCAGGGAGACATACGACAGGGATTCCCTGGTGAAACGCTTTCAGATCGAACAGGCGGCAGAGCACCCGGATGTGAAGAGGGAGCTGGGCATCGTCCCGGTGGAGGATGCGATGGCGGTCAGCGGGACCGCGGAGAAAAGGGCACTTTTGCTGAATCAGCTGAAAAAGGATGTCGGTGAGAATTACAAGGCGCTCCTCGCCGCGGAGAACGATGAGGATTCGGAGTCCGCGCACTATGTGGCTGCGGCGAAGATGGAAGCCTACCGCGTGCAGCAGCAGAGGTGGATGGAGAGCTACAAAACTTACCAAAAGGATCCGGCGGATCCGGCGAACTTTCACGCTGCGTGCACGGCGCTGCGGAATCTGATCGACGGGCGCATCCTGTCTTCGAGGGAGCAGGAGATCTACAAAAAGACATACTGCGGGCTGATCGAGTCGCAGGAGCAGCGGGGCGGGAAAATGCTCTCAGGGGAGGAATACGAGGTCTATCTGGTCTATCTGGTGGAGTCGGGAGAATCGGAGAAGGCGGAGCGCATCTGGAACGGGGACCGAGAGAAGGTAAGGAGCGAGCGCTGCTATATGAAAATGATCGAGATGTACTACCGGCAAAAGGACAAGGAAAAGTTCCAGCAGTGCATGAAGGATCTCCGGGCGGATAAGCAGGTGCGTCTTTCCGCCCAGGGGCTGGAAGTTTTGCGCTATTGGATGCAGAGGGAATAAAAATGCAGTCTAAGAAAATGTTGTCTGAAAAGAAAATGCTGTCATGGAAGAGGCTGATGTATGTCATATTGATCGTGCTGGGCGTCAGCTCCGTGTTCATCGTCTATAACATCAATGAGGAGCGCGCGAAGAATATCCGCATACAAAACAGCCAATACGAGGCGCGTACATTTACAGATACACGGCAGATCGATGAGCAGGACAGACCGGCAGTCAGGCTCTTTGGGGATCCCGCGAAGGATCTGTACAGAGATATATACCAGAATACAAAACTGATGTTTGAGAGACTGCACTTTAGCGTCATTGAGGAGGACTGGCTGGAGCCAGAGCAGGTCGGCACTGATGAGCTGGTGGTATTTTGTGACGATTCTGTTGGAAGCTACACCAACCTGCAGGAGCTTGGCGGATTTGTCGCCAGGGGCGGCAGGGTGATCCTGGCGGCAGGGCTTCCGGAGGGGAACGAGGATTCCTATTTGTGGCCTCTTTTGGGGATCCGGGAGAAATCCGTGCGCGAGAATTACAATAAACTGCTCTTCGAGGAGCCTCTGCTGCCCGTCCAGAAGGATGAGATGGTATACGACGGATATAATATGTCCACGTGGCTGCAGGTTGACAACGGCGCAAAAGTGTACATGCGCGATGCCGCAAAAAAGGTTCCCCTGCTGTACACGACAGACTATCAGGATGGCAAGCTGTGTCTGATCAACGGGACATTTCTCACCGATGTCCGCTGTCTGGGACTTCTGACCGGCGCGGTCGGTGCGGTGAGCGAAGATTTTATCTATCCGGTGCTGGGTGTAAAGGCGGTGTTTCTGGATGATTTTCCGATGATAACCTTCATCAATGACAGAGTGTGTATGCGGATGTATGGCTGTTCTACCGAGAGTTTTGTCCGTGACATCGTGTGGCCGAGCTTTCAGGGAATCTCCCTGCGGACGGCTACGCCGTATACGTCCGGGATCCTCACGGTCGCATCGTCAAAGGAGAGCTTTCCTGCGATCAATGACAGCCTCTTTACGGCGATCGGCAAATCGGCGCTGCAGTATGACGGTGAGCTGATCTATATAGAAAAGTGCCTGAAAGAGGATCAGATCTGTTTTAACACGGATTTTATCACAGAGTTTGCGGAGGTTTTTCAGAATTATGACATCCGCGGCATGGCGCTGCAGACGGAATACTTTTCGGAGGAAATGCTGGATATCCCCGGGGCACAGATCCGGATCGTGCGCGGACAGCTGGGCTGGGAGGGGAACGATATCGCCTGCGGCGGGAGATATACGGTGTTTCCGGCAGCTACAACGGGAAATACCATGGAGGATGGCAATCTGTTTGCGATCTCCTCCGTGCTGGCAGCGTACGGCATGGTCTCCCATGTGTTTGATGTCAACGCGCTGATCGCGGAGGACGAAAACACGGCGTCATGGGATCAGGACAAGAGCCAGCTTGGCGTGTTTGAGGCAGATATACTAAGGCGGGTAGGCTGGCTTGACGGGAAGACGATCTCGCAGACGAGCGACGATGTGCGCAGTTATCTGAGCCTGGATTACGGATGGAAGAGGGACGGGGAGCGCATCGAGCTTGACTGCAGCGGTATCGTGAGAGGGCAGGCGTTTTTGTATAGGACAGATCACAGGATCCTGGAAGCGCAGGGACTCACCTACGAGGAGGCAGGCAACGGGTATTACCTGCTGCGCGTACAGGAGAATCATGCGGTGATCGTGACGGAGGGGGAATAGAATATGCGTGTATGTCTGATTTGCGAAGGGTGTTACCCCTATGTTCCGGGAGGTGTTTCAGGCTGGATCCAGATGCTTTGCAGTGCGTTTCAGGACATCGAGTTTGTCGTCTGGTCGGTCGCGACGACCAGGGAGGAGATGTCAGCGTATTCCTACAAGGTTCCCGAGAATGTGAAAGCGGTGCACACGCTCTATCTGGGCGATGAGCAGTTTCGGAAGAAACACAAGAGGGTGGTCCTATCTGCGGCGGAAAAGGAGACCTTAAAGGATCTTATGATCGGTTCGACAGAGCGCGTGGACTGGGTGCACACGCTGGAACTCATCAAAAAATACAGGCGGCACATGAGCGATATCCTGATGAGCGAATCCTTTTTTGAGATCTGCCGGGAGGAGTATCAGCGTCAGGGATCGAAAAAGATCTTTCAGCAGTTTTTGTGGAATCTGCGCGGGATCTACTTTCCGCTGATGTATATACTGTCGGGGGAGATACCGCAGGCGGATCTCTACCACGCCGTGTCGACCGGCTATGCGGGGATCATGGGGAGCTGTGCCTCCTATGTTGGCAGAAAGCCGTTCCTGCTGACAGAACACGGTATCTACACGAGGGAGCGGGAGGAGGATATCATTCGTTCCCAGTGGGTGGCGGGAGAGTTCAAGGAGATCTGGATCGAGTTCTTCAAAAAACTTTCTTATATCGCCTACAGACAGGCGGATGTCGTCACCAGCCTGTTTGAGACCAACAAATCCCTGCAGCTGGAGTTGGGCTGCCCGGAGGATAAGATCGCGGTCATTCCCAACGGGGTCGAGGCGGGAGAGTACAGCGCGCTCGAGCGGAGGAGAGATCCGGCGGACGGTGTGTTCCTGATCGGGACGGTGCTGCGCGTGGTGCCGATCAAGGATGTCAAGACAATGCTGCTGGCGTTTGATATTGTCAAGCAGGCTGTCCCGGAAGCACAGTTAAAGATCATGGGGAATGACAAGGAGAATCCGGAGTACTACAGGGAGTGTCTGGAATTGCTGGAAGAGCTGGGGACGGCTGACGTCGAGTTTACGGGGCTGGTAAATGTGAAGGAATACCTGCCGGATATGGATCTGCTGCTGCTGTCGAGCATCAGTGAGGGGCAGCCGCTGGCGATGCTCGAGGGCATGGCGGCGGGGATTCCCTATGTGGCGACCAACGTCGGCAACTGCAGGGCGATGCTCGAGGGAGAGGACGGGGACACGCTGGGTCCGGCAGGGCTTGTTGTGCCTGTGATGAACAGCGAAGCCATGGCAGAGGCAGTCATCCGCTGTATCCGCGATCCGAAGATGCGCAGGCGTATGGGGAAAGCCGGCAGGAAGCGTGTGGAGCAGTCTTACAGCAGAAAGGTGATGCTGGAGCGGTTCCGTGGTCTGTACGAGAGTTTGGGAGGTGGCAGATGGCAGGGATAGGGTTTGAACTTAGGAAGATTTATGGCAGAAAGACGCTTGCTTCGAGTATCTGGGGGAGTCTGTATGCGACAATGACTGCAGTGGGACCGTCTGTGCTTGTCGCAGTGATGCTCATCTTCCTCAAGGTCATCATGGATCAGGCAGATATCGCGGAGCTGGAGAAACGTTTCTTCACGTTTTCTTATACATATGTCTTTCTGATCAGCATATTGATCTCCTCGCTGTTTTCCACTGTGTTGTCGAGATACATATCGGACTGCGTGTTCGTGCGGGCTGAGAAGGAGATCTGTGCATCCGTTTATGGCGTGCTGACTGTGGGGAGTGTGATATCGGGGGTGATCATGCTGGCGCTGTGCATTGCCATGCGCGTGTGCAGCAAAGTGCCTGTTCCCTTTCTGGTGATCTATTACCTGCTGGGCGTGCTGGTGACGGATGCCTACAACCTGATGACATATGTGTCTGCGCTAAAACAGTACAAGGAAGTGACGTTCAGCTTTTTTCTGGGTATGCTCCTGGCAGCGGGGGTCTACGCGTTCACTGTCTACGCGATGGAGATGCATGTGGTCGTCGCGGCGTATCTGGCATTGACAAGCGGTTATTTTCTGCTGGTGCTCATGCTAACGTTCTGGTGTGTGAGGGCGTTTGGGGAACCGGAGGGAAGTTATTTTGCGTTTTTGCAGTATTTTGTCAGATATCCGAAACTGCTGGTCAGCGGGGGCTGTTATATGATGGGATTTTATATCGCCACGGTGATATACTGGTTTTTCTCGGATATGAGGGAGCAGGTCAGCATTTTCTGGGCAGCGCCGTCGTATGATCTTGCGCTGTTTCTTGCGATCATCGCCAATATGTCTTCCCTGGTGATCTTTGTCGTGCGGGTGGAGACAGCGTTTTTTGACAAGTATGTCGCGTATCTCTCGGCATTGAACAATGGCTCCTACGATCTGATCGAGAAGGAGCGGGAGAATATGGGCAACGTTCTGCGGTATCAGCTCTTTTTCGTGTACGAAGTGCAGCTGATCATCACGGTTGTACTGATCTGCCTCGCAAACGTGTTCTTTCCGTACCTGAACATCAGTGTGCAGGTGTTGAACATGTTCATGGTGCTGAGCATGGGGCTGTACACAGTGTTCTGCATGTATTTTACGGTCGTGTTCCTGTATTATTTTGAGGATCACGCCGGGGCGTGTGCGGGGCCGTGTGTCTTTCTGGCAGTCACGGCGGTGGTCGCGGTGGTGGCTGTGTTTGTGGGAATGCCTTTCTATACGCTGGCGCTGCTTGCGGGCGGTCTGAGCGGATGGATTGTGTCGTTTGGGAGGCTTCGGTATCGGCTGGAACATCTGAATGCCTTCCTGATGTGCAGATGAGGTTGGCAGAGGGATTAGCGGGAGGATTTTATTAATGAAGCGATTGAAGATGAGTGAGGGATTAGGTCTGGGGCTGGTGACGGCTGCCGCGGCAGTCCTGTTCGCGGTACTGTATATGGGCTCCAGGATCCCCATAGAAGAGGCGGGAAAGCCTGGGAAGACGAGCTCCCTGGAAGAATGGGATATCGCCGGGAGCGCTGCAAACGGGATAGGGCTGCATGAGGACAAAGGGATCTACGAGCAGGACAGCGATATTTACGATGTGTATATCAGCGTGTTTCCGACGAAGAACGATGAGGGGGAAATGATCGACCTCTCGGCTTTTGCGCTCCATTCTGCAAGGGATCACAGCTACAATCCGGTCCTCAACTGTAATGTACAGATACTGTCAGAAGGGCAGAAACCGGACCCGCTCCTGGATCTGGATCACAAGAACGCGACGATACGCGTGCGCGGGAATTCCTCCAGGGGAGCGTCCTACAAGAGCTACAAGGTAAAGCTCGAGGAGGAGGCAGGCACTTTTCTGGGGCAGAAAAATTTGAACATCAACAAGCATGCAGGGGATGTCTCCAAGATCTCGACAAAGCTGCAGACAGACCTGCTGGCGCACATGGACGATATCGCAAGTTACCGGACTTACTATATGCGTCTGTGGATCCGGGATGCATCGCTGCCCGAGGAGGAGCAGGAATTTGTCTATTACGGTCTGTACACGGAGATAGAGCAGCCCAACAAGACATATCTGGAGACAAGGGGACTGAGCAGCAACGCGGTCATGTACAAGGCGAGCGATTTCAGCTTTGCCCTGAATGACGCGCTTCGGAATGTGGACGATCCTGCGTACTCCGAGGAGGAATTTGAGACTGTGTTGTCGATTCGGGAGGGATCGAACCACGAAAAGCTGCTGGCGATGCTTGCGGATGTCAACGATACGACCAGGGATTTCGGGGAGATCTTCGAGACGTATTTTGACGAGGACAATTATCTGACGTGGCTTGCATTCAATTTGCTGATGGGGAACGAGGATATCATCAACCACAATTATATCATATACAGTCCGGAGAATGCCCTCTCGTGGTATTTTATCCCGTGGGATTTTGACGGGGCATTGCGATTTGGCGAGTACAGGTCGTCGTTCAGCCAGCCGGATTCGCTCAGGGGCATACAGACGCTCAATACAGGCATTCTGCACAGGCGGTATTTTCGTCTGGAGGGCAGTATACAAAAGCTTGATGACAAGATGCAGGAGCTGCTCGATACGGTCATCACGCAGGAGCGCGTGGATGGACTGGTGGACTCGTACAAGCCGGTGCTTGAAAAGACCATGCCGCTGTACCCCGACATCGATCTGCTGGATATGTCTCCTGCCGAGCTGATCCCCTACATAGATGGCATGTATGACGGCATCCTGGACAATTATGAGGCTTTCCGCAGAGCGCTGGAATATCCGGCACCGATGTTTGTGTCGATGCCGGAAGTGCGCTCCGATGGCACGATCCGGTTTGCGTGGGATGCATCGTATTCTTATCAGGGGCGTCCAGTCACGTACAATGTCCGTGTCTACGAGGATCCGCGTATGCAGGATCTGGTTTTTGAGCAGACGGGCATAGAACAGACAGAGTACATTTCGGGGCAGAGTCTGCCGGAGGGGACGTATTATCTGAAAGTGACGGCAGTGGACAGCCAGGGGAACGAGCAGTTCAGTCTGGAACATGTAGACGGTGACAATCTGTTTGTGTTCGGGCTGCTGGAGTTTGAGATTGGGAGGTAACTATGCAATATCTGGGGCACAGGCTGCGGCACGAGATCAAGTACTACATCAATGACAGCGTTTACCATACCCTGCGCGGCAGGCTGAGAACAGTGGCTGGCGCAGATCCGAACATGAAGGAGGAGGACGGTTATCTGATCAGCAGCCTGTATTTTGACGACATGTACCACTCCGCGATGAATGAGAAACAGTCGGGGATCTGCTTCCGCAAGAAATACAGGCTGCGCTGTTACAACCGGCAGGACACGAGGATCAATCTGGAGTGCAAGCGCAAATACGGCGAGTACATATCAAAGGACAGCATGGCTGTCAGCCGCGGCGAGTATGATGCGGTACTGGCTGGAAACTATGACGTCCTCATGGATCATGCGGATACAGTCGGGCGGGAAGTGTATGCGCTGCATCACGCCAGGCTGCTGAAACCCGTCGTGGCAGTGGAGTATCTCAGGGAGGCGTATGTTTTGGCGCAGGGGAATGTGCGAATCACGTTTGACAAGGAGATATCGGCGTCCGTCAATGACTATGACATGTTTTCAGAGTACTATGAGGTGCAAAAGGTGCTCGAGCCGGGCACCATGGTCCTGGAAGTAAAGTTTGATGACTATCTGCCGGATATGATATTCCAGATACTAAAAACTGCAATGACAAACAAATGTGCGATATCGAAGTATGTGATGTGCAGGGAGGAGAAGAGGAGGATTTTATCGCGATGACAACATTTTCAGATATATTTAAGAAGGGATTTCTGGAGGAGACCGGAAATCTTACCGTCAATGGGTTTCTCTTATCCATGCTGGGCGCTTTTCTGTGCGGCATGATCGTGTATGTCGTTTACCGCAGCTTCTACAAAGGAGTGATCTACAACAACAATTTCAACATCCTGCTGGTGATGACGAGCATGGTCACTTGTTTCATGGTCATTGTCATCAGTTCCAACGTAGTGCTCTCGTTAGGTATGGTCGGTGCGCTGTCCATCGTGAGATACCGCACGGCGGTGAAGGATCCCCTCGATGTGGGATTTCTGTTCTGGACCGTCGCGGTCGGCGTTACCTGTGGTGCCGGACTGTATCTGATCTCTGTCATGGGGACGATCCTGATCGCGGCTGTCTATATTTTGCTGGTAAAGATCAGAAACAGAAAACATCAGTACCTGCTGATCGTGAAATACAGCGATGCGGCATCCGAATCAGTCAGGCGGGAACTGGAGCCTGTCAGAAAAGTCTTGAAGAACAAGACGGCGATGAAGGGGCTCACAGAGCTGACCTACGAAGTGCGCCTGCAGGGGGAGGACACCTCGCTTGTGACAAGGATATCGGATATAGACGGGGTGACAAGCGCCGTGCTGGTTGAGTTTACAGGAGATTATTTTGAGTAAGCAAAAGAGAGCACGGACTGTGATGATCTTTTTTATGTTCTGCACGGTCATGGCTGCAGCAGTGTATGTGCGCCTGTCCCGGGAGGAGGCGTGGTATTTGCAGGAGACGGACCGGGTGCTGGATAATCCGGACCGGGGGTTCTATATCCAGATCGACAGCGGGCGCGCGGACAAGATACCGGACGCCGCAAAGGAGGTGCGGGTGATCCTCCTCGCATTTGACATGGAAGGGTATCTCTCGGGGGATCTGCCGGAAGAAAAGCTGGGAGAACTGCGAGAGGCGCTCCGCGCAGCGAAGAGAGAGCATGTGTCGGTGGTGTTTCGGGCGGCGTATGGTTTTCATGGGGAGGTCACAGAGCCCGAACAGATCGGACAGATGGGCAGGCACATCGAACAGATAGCGGAAGTATTGAACCAGTCTGCGGATCAGATCCTTGTGGTGCAGGCAGGGATGCTCGGAAGTTACGGGGAATGGCATTCCAGCCGGTATCTGGAGGGGACTGCGGATCAGCAGAGGGAGAGCAGGCTGTATATCCTGAGACAGTGGGAGGCTTGCCTGGCACCGCAGATCAAGGTGGATGTGCGCCGTCCGAGATTCATACGCGAGGCAGCGGAGGAAGGGATCCTGTCCGGCAGGCTTGGGATCCACAATGATGCGCTACTGTCCACGGACAGCGATATGGGAACATACGATGCGCCGGGAATGGAGCGGGAAGACGAGCTTGTCTGGATGCAGGAGCATCTCATACGGCAGGTCAATGGCGGCGAGATGCCTGTGCTGGGGGAGCTGAGTATGCCTGGGAATGCGGACAGGGAGTTTGCCATGATGCATACAGGCTACCTCAATCTCAGATACAATCAAGAAGTCATCGCCTATTGGGACACTGTCACGATCGAGGGCAGCAATGCGAAGCACTATCTGGAGAATCGTCTGGGATACCGCCTGTCGCTCTCGGAGCTTCACATGCGGCAGCTGCACCTCGGAGGGGAATTGTACACAACCGGTGTAAAGATACGGCTGAGACTGCGCAGCACAGGCTACGCGCCGCTGCCTGGTCATTATAAGGTCTTTTTGGCAGTCGGTTCCGGGGGAGAGTATATTTATCAGGAGATACAGATCCCGGAACTGTACGATGTGTCGAATGGCGAAAGCATTGAGAAGGAAGTGCATATAAGGATCCCCCGGGAGTTTGCGCAGGAGCGCGGGACGCTCGAGATCGGGCTAAAGATCGCCAGGTCATCCGATGTGGAGGACGGACGAGAATGTGTGGAGCTGGCAAATCAGGGTGGGTTCTATCATGAGGGGATCAATGGGATCGCAGCGCTGGAGAGGACAAAACGGTTTCTTGTGAACGCTGTTGTCCTTGAGAGGAACGCCTGTGAGTGATCCCGCCAAAATGGAGCCGGCGAGAGTGACGAAAAGAGCAAAATGGAAACAAAGAAAATATGTTCGGCGAAATGTAAAAACTCGCACTTGTTTTGGCATCCTGCATATGATAAGGTTATTCAAACGAATGAATTTATTCTCAAAAAAATTTGAAAATCATCTTGACAATTGCGAACAGATGTTTTAAAGTATATATAGATTAAAACATTCGTTCTAGAGCGCTGCCAGGCACGCTCTAAAGTTTGAATAATAGACTTCAGGAGTCTAGGATAAAAGGAGTAATCACATGGAAAAAGAAGAAAAACTCAAAGCATTGGACGCCGCGCTGGCACAGATCGAGAAGCAGTATGGCAAGGGAGCAGTCATGAAGCTGGGGGATCCCAGCGCGCAGATGAACGTGGAGACGATCCCGACGGGGTCGCTGAGCCTTGACATCGCACTGGGACTTGGAGGGATTCCCAAGGGAAGGATCGTGGAGATCTATGGACCGGAGTCTTCCGGTAAGACGACAGTCACGCTCCACATGGTCGCGGAAGTGCAGAAGAGAGGCGGGATCGCCGGATTTATCGACGCGGAGCATGCCCTCGACCCGGTCTATGCGAAAAATATCGGTGTCGATGTGGATAATCTGTACATATCGCAGCCTGACAACGGCGAGCAGGCGCTCGAGATCACAGAGACGATGGTGCGGTCCGGCGCGATCGATATCGTGGTCGTCGACTCCGTGGCGGCGCTCGTTCCAAAGGCGGAGATCGACGGGGATATGGGAGACTCTCATGTGGGTCTGCAGGCGCGTCTGATGTCGCAGGCGCTGCGCAAGCTGACGGCTGCCATCAACAGATCCAACTGTGTCGTGGTCTTTATCAACCAGCTCCGCGAGAAAGTCGGCGTGATGTTCGGAAACCCGGAGACGACGACGGGAGGGCGCGCATTGAAATTCTACTCGTCAGTCCGCCTGGACGTCAGGAGGATCGAGTCGCTCAAGCAGAGCGGTGAGGTGACGGGCAACAGGACGAGGGTCAAGGTTGTCAAGAACAAGATCGCACCGCCGTTCAAGGAGGCAGAGTTTGACATCATGTTCGGCGAGGGGATCTCTGTGGTGGGTGATATCCTCGACCTTGCCGCATCCCAGAATATCATCGTGAAGAGCGGCGCATGGTATGCCTACGACGGGAGCAAGATCGGACAGGGGCGTGAGAATGCCAAGCAGTATCTGAAAGATAATCCCGAGACCTGCAAAGAGATCGAAAATAAAGTGCGCGAGCACTTCGGACTGCAGGGGGGCATGCCTGCGCCGGAGACAGCCGAGAAGCCGGAGAGCAAAGGAAAGACAAAATCACCGGTGAAATCCGCGGCGGATAAGGCGGAGAGCGCAGAGACAGCCGGGCAGCCGGGCAGCGGGCAATGATCGTCACGGATATTGTGGAGATTTCAAAGACCAAAGTTGAAGTCTGCGTTGACGATGATATTCGTTTTGCACTATACAAAAGCGAACTGAGAAAGTATGGGATCAAAAAGGACAGTGCGCTTCCGGTGGAAACATATGATGAGATCATGGGTGAAGTGCTGCTAAAGCGGGCAAAGCTCAGATGCATGAATCTGTTAAAGAGCAGGGACTACACAGAGTACCAGCTTGCGGCAAAATTAAAACAGGGGTGTTATCCAGAAGAGATCATAGATGCGGCGGTTGCATATGTGATCTCCTATGGCTATGTTGACGATATGCGGTATGCCAGATCCTATATTGAATACGCGAGTCAGTCAAAGAGCAGAAGACAGATTGAAAATGATCTGATCCGAAAAGGAATATCGACGGATACCATCAGGCAGGCATGTGAGCAGTGCATGGATGAGGACAGCATTGCGAATGAGGAAGAATTGATCCATAAACTTCTGGAGAAAAAACATTTTGACAGACAGAAGGCGACCTACAAGGAATGTCAGAAGCTTGTCGGATTCCTGTACCGCAAAGGGTTTGCACTTGACAAAATATACAGGGTGATCGGAAACGATGGGGATTGGGGACCGGAATGAAATTCGGGATGAAATTCAGGATAAAAATTCAGGAAAAATAAATGCTTGACATCGCCAGGTGAAAAGAGTAAAATTAATATGTTGTAGTATCTGTAAAGATACAATAAAGTGACTATTCTGAATACTTTATAGATTTCAGTGCCAAGATCACAGAGTGTGTCTGGCTTTGTTGGGGAGAAAGTGGTGGAGGCGCTGAACAGATGCACAATGAAAATTTAATAAGGAGGTGCTCCTGTATATGCTATACGTATTAGAGGCAGTGATCATTATTGCAATATGTGTAGCGGGCTGTTTTTTCGCATTTTCAAATTACAAGAAAAATGTTGAGACTACGATTGGAAATGCAGAGGACAAGGCGAGGGAGATTGTCGATGAGGCTCTCAAGACTGCTGAGACGAAAAAGCGCGAGGGACTTCTTGAGATTAAGGAAGAATCCATTAAGACCAAGAACGAGCTCGACAAGGAGATCAAGGAGCGCAGGGCGGAAGCTCAGCGCTATGAGAGACGTGTTCAGCAGAAAGAAGAAAGCATCGACAAGAAAGCGGAAACCATCGAGAAGAAGGAAGCCGGTCTTGTCAGGCGTGAAGAAGAACTCGCAAAGCAGAGTGCAGTTGTTGCAAGACTAAACGAAGAGCGGATACAGGAACTGGAGCGAATTTCAGGATTAACCTCTGAACAGGCAAAAGAGCATTTATTAAAAATTGTTGAAGACGAAGTAAAACATGAGACAGCAATGATGATCAAGGAGCTGGAAAGCAGGGCAAAAGAAGAAGCTGATAAGAAGGCAAAAGAGTATGTTGTCACAGCGATTCAAAAGTGTGCTGCGGACCATGTATCTGAGACGACGATCTCCGTTGTCCAGCTTCCCAATGATGAGATGAAGGGAAGGATCATCGGCAGGGAAGGGCGCAATATCAGAACTTTGGAGACGCTTACGGGCGTGGAACTGATCATCGATGATACGCCGGAAGCCGTAATTCTTTCAGGCTTTGATCCGATTCGGAGAGAGGTGGCAAGGATTGCGCTTGAGAAGCTGATCGTTGATGGGCGTATCCATCCGGCAAGGATCGAGGAGATGGTCGAGAAAGCGCAGAGAGAAGTCGAGGTCATGATCAAGGAGGAAGGCGAGGCGGCAACACTGGAAGTTGGCGTACATGGCATTCATCCAGAACTTGTAAAGCTTCTGGGTAAGATGAAGTTTCGAACAAGCTATGGTCAGAACGCGTTGAAGCACTCGATTGAGGTGGCTCACCTCACAGGCTTGCTTGCTGCTGAGATGGGGCTTGATGTCAGGATGGCAAAGAGAGCCGGTCTGCTGCACGATATTGGCAAGGCGGTAGATCATGAGATGGAAGGTTCACACATACAGTTGGGTGCTGAGTTGTGCAGAAAGTACAAGGAATCTCCCATTGTTATCAACGCTGTTGAATCTCATCACGGTGATGTGGAGGCACAGTCGCTGATTGCTTGTCTGGTACAGGCTGCTGATACGATTTCAGCTGCAAGACCGGGAGCAAGGCGTGAAACGCTCGAAACATATACAACCAGATTAAAACAACTGGAAGAAATAACCAACAATTTTAAAGGTGTCGATAAATCTTTTGCTATTCAGGCGGGTAGAGAGGTTCGTGTTATGGTAGTTCCTGAGCAGATTAATGATGCTGACATGGTATTGCTGGCGCGTGATATTTCCAAGCAGATCGAAGCAGAGCTTGAATATCCGGGACAGATCAAGATCAATGTTATCAGGGAATCTCGTGTCGTTGAGTATGCGAAATAATTTAAAATGCTGACCGTCAAGGCTTGTATGTTCACAAGCCTTGGCGGTTTTTTAGTGAACACAAAACCCGAGTAAGAGAAGTATATCTTGCTCGACCGCGCAGTCCCGTGCAGAGGGAATATACTGCTAAGGCGGCACATGGGTGCCCTGTTGTTCGGGGAACCGGATTTAATCTGTGAACAGTAAATGGAGGTTTATATGAAAAACGAAGAAAATATGAAAATAACCCGTGTCAAACGGGAACTTCAGTGCGAAGGTGCGATCACAAAATATTATAAGGACATGGTAGTCCTTCCTGACGGAAAGACGCAAATATATGACTTTGTCGGACATAACGGCGCGGCGGCGGCAGTTGGTGTGCTCCCGGACGGAAGACTTGTCATGGTCAGGCAGTACAGAAATGCCCTTGACAGGTTTACGCTCGAGATACCGGCGGGGGGATTGAATCCCGATGAGCCTACGATCGATGCGGCTGCGAGAGAACTCGAAGAGGAGACAGGATATCGTTGCGGCAAGATCGAAAAGTTGATAACCATACGCACGACAGTGGCATTCTGCAATGAGAAGATAGATATTTACCTGGCGACAGAGCTTGCAAAGACAGCACAGCATCTCGACGCGGACGAATTTGTCAATATAGAACTTCATACGATCGAGGAGCTCGAGAAGATGATCTACGATGGAACGATCGAGGACGCCAAGACGATCGCGTCCATTTTGGCGTACAAAAATAGATATCTGCGATGAATATGTACACCGAAAAACTCATATATTGAAATAAACATAAAATGTATGGGTGAAATGGTGGATGAACAGATTTGACACAGGAGTACAGAGTATAAATACGACGATAAACAATGCCGGCTCGGATCGACCTGAACAGAATGTGTCCCCGAAGGTGCATCAGGGGGCACTGGATCAGGATGCATACATAGATTATAGAAAGCTTCATTACAAAAATACGATTCCCGACAACAGGGTGCTTGTATTCCTTACAGGTTTTTGTGTGGGTATGGTATTTTTTTATTTGACAGGTGGACAAAATATTGGAGCGGAGAGTCTGCTGAACAGTGAACACTTAGCGCTGATGCAGGACTATGAGGTGAACCGGCTGGGGCTTTTTGAGTACGTTGCCGGGGTACGCCTCAGACAATTCCTGTTCTGTGTGATCTGTGCGCTGAGCAGCGTGGGAGGTCTGATGGCGTATACCATCATGGGGTGGTGCGGTTTTGAGATGGGGTTGATCATTTTCACGATCGTATACCAGCATGGCGTGAAGGGGATTTTACTGACCTTTTCCATGATCCTGCCGCAGGGAATATTTTACTGCATTCTCTTTTTGATCATATTCCGCAGATACTGGACAGGCGACAAAAAGTGTTGTCATAAAGAGGTGACTGTAAAAAGTGAAAGAAATCGTCAGAGAATGGACAGGATCAAAACTGTTGTTCTGGGCATCCTGATGTTTTGCGCCGGAATATTGTGTGAAGTGTATATAAATCCCGAAATAATGAGAAAAATAACGTTACTTTTCAACTAAAGAAGAAAGGAAAATGAGCATATTGAGTACGATTTGGAACAAAAGGACAGAGTTTTTTGATAATTGGTTAAATTAATTTTAAATTTTCTGAAAAAACATTTGATTTTATGTAAAATACATTATATAATAGGAGTAGGCATAAGGGGTAAATCAAATCTTTATGAGGAGGTTTTTCAAAATTTATGGAAAAAGAAATTAATAATTTTATTTCTTATTTACATAATATAAAGAAAACTTCGAATAATACTGAATTATCATACAAGAGGGATTTAGGTAAGCTGCGCCAGTATTTAGAAGAAAGGGATATCGTTGATGTGAATGAGATCACATCGGACATCCTGAAATCCTATATTGTGTATTTAGGTGACAATCATTTTGCAGCTGCAACCATATCCAGAAATGTCGCTTCTATAAAAGCTTTCTTCCACTATCTGTGCAAAGAGGGCGTTGTGGAAACAGACGTGTCTGATGGGTTGAAGGCTCCAAAGATTGAGAAGAAGATGCCTGAGATTCTGACTCCGGAAGAGGTTATATGGCTTCTAGAGCAGCCAAAGGGAGATACTCCCAAAGAGATTCGCGATAAAGCTATGTTAGAGCTTTTGTACGCGACTGGAATCCGCGTGACGGAACTGATTACCCTAAAAGTTTCCGATGTGAATATGCAGATGGGCTTTATCATCTGCAGGGACGGCAGCAGAGAGAGAGTGATTCCGTTCGGTGCTGCTGCCAGGAAGGCAATGACAAATTATCTTGAGAAAGCGCGTGATGTAATGCTGTTTGATCTGCACTCGGAGATTTTGTTTGTGAACTGTTCGGGACAGCCGATGAGTAGACAAGGTTTCTGGAAACTGATCAAGTATTATGCAAAGAAAGCCGGTATTGTGGCTGATATTACACCGCATACGCTCCGCCATTCTTTTGCTGCGCATTTGGTAGAGAATGGAGCAGATTTAAGGAGTGTTCAGGAAATGCTGGGTCATTCCGATATTTCGACGACACAGGTATATACGAACCTGACGCACAACCGCATCAGGGAAGTGTATGCCAAGGCGCATCCAAGAGGATAAGATTGCATAAAAAACGCAAGCCTGCGGCTTGCGTTTTTTATGTGTCGATCCGTGCGGAGGAAAATGTCAGGGTTCAGATAAAATCTGCGATCCTGTAGATCAAATCCTCTGTGTCCTTCCAGCCAAGGCATGGATCAGTGATTGATTTTCCGTATATATGTTCACCGATCTTTTGGCTGCCTTCCTTGATATAACTCTCAACCATGACGCCCTTGACGAGATTTGCCAGTTCTGCGCTGTTTCTGCGGGAGTGCATGACCTCGTGGACGATACGGATCTGTTCTTTAAATTGTTTGTTGGAGTTGCTGTGGTTTGCATCGATGATACACGCCGGATTGATCAGGTCGCGTTCGTTGTACTTCTCCAGCAGGCGCATGAGGTCTTCGTAGTGATAGTTCGGGATATTGCTGCCGTGTTTGTTCACTGCGCCGCGCAGAATTGTGTGCGCGAGGGGATTTCCTGTCGTGTTGACTTCCCAGCCGCGGTATATGAACGGGTGGGGATGCTGTGCCGCGTATACGGAATTGAGCATGACGCTGAAATCGCCGCTTGTCGGATTTTTCATTCCGGCGGGCACATCGAAGCCGCTGACAACGAGACGGTGCTGCTGATCCTCCACAGAGCGGGCGCCGATCGCCACATAGGAGAGGATATCGGAAACATACCCCCAGTTTTCAGGGTAGAGCATCTCGTCGGCGGCGGTCAGCGCTGATTCGGACATGACGCGCAGCTGCATTTTGCGCATCGCGATGATGCCTTTCAAGAAGTCGGTGCCCTTTTCAGGATCGGGCTGGTGTACGATGCCCTTGTAACCATCACCGGTTGTTCTCGGTTTGTTGGTGTATACCCGCGGGATAAGGATCAATTTGTCGTTGACTTTGTCGTTGACTTTGGCAAGCCTTGATACGTACTCACACACGGCATCTTCGTTGTCTGCGGAACACGGACCTATGATCACCAGAAATTTGTCTGATCTGCCGGTCAGCACGTCGCTGATTGCCTGGTCCCTCTTTTTCTTTAACTCCTGCATCGTGTCAGGGACAGGATATTCCGCCCTGATCTGATCAGGAGTTGGCAGTTTTTTTATAAATTCAAAACTCATTGTCTTGCTCCTTTCGTATTTTAAGAACTGTTAAATAACCTGTTCATCTGATGCTGTACGAATATTCAGGTGCAGATCACCTCGTGATTAGAGGATCACATGAAGAGCACTGCCTTACGTCGAGATTTTCTGATGTCGCATGCGGACATTTGGACAGGTCAGATTGAGGATTGATCACTTAACGGTTCCTCAGGGACAGCGCATATAAGGCTGGCCGCTATTTTTTATCATATAACAAATAGTGCCTTAAAGCAAGGATTATTAGAAAATCATATAGGATCTGGCTGATCAGGATGCCATAAATGTAGCCTGAAAAACCGATCAGAGGAACTGCGAGAAATACAAAGCCAAGCCGGAAAAGGATGCTTGACATATTGAAAATGAAAGTAATACCGGTTTTGCCAAGTCCATGAAGGATACTCGAGAGTGTGCCTGACATATACAGAAAGGGGCATACAAAGGAGAGCGCACGGATCTGGCTCGCTGCGATACCGCTGTCAAAAAGGAGTTTGCCCAGTATCTCAGCGAAAGTAAAGAAAAACAGGAAGCACATGACTCCGAGTAAGAAGCAGAGCACAATTGTCAGATAGATCGTTTTCTGGATCCTCTTTGTGTTGCCCTGCGCCTGCGCTTCCGATACGGACGGGAGCAGAAGCGAGGCAGCGGATCCGGTGAAAGCACTCGGGAACATGATGAGCGGAAGTGCCATTCCGGAGAAGACGCCGTAGACAGACAGGGCATCAGAAGTGGCGAGACCGCTGGAAACGAGCATTTTGGGAAGCTGGATGGTCTCTATGGTTGAGATAAAGCTGATACATACTCTGTTGAGGCTGATGGGCAGCGCCAGTGATACGATGGAGATACCCTTGCGGCAGGAAAGGGATTTTCGCATGGAAAAGTCTGAATGATCAGGTTTGATCGCAAGCATGAAACACGAAAAAAGCGCCGAAGAAAATTCGCCGGCAAGAAGTCCTATGCATATATAGGATAATGACACGTTTAAACCTGTCTGCACAGATAACTTAAATAAGATATAGACAGTGAGAACGCGGCAGGATTGTTCCAGGATCATGGAACACGCTGGGATCGCGGCCCTTTTCCGCCCATAGAAGAAACCGTTGATGCAGGAGTGCACCGTGGCGAGCGGAAATGACAGTGCGCTGATGCGAAGCAGCGGGATACACCGCCTCTCTCCGATGATGCTGACCGCGATAAATGGCGCCTGATTAAAGATCACATAAGCCATTGAGCCCGAGAGCAGCAGGGAGATCACGACTCCGGTAAAGAGATAGCTGTATGCCTCGGAGGATTTTTCCCTTTTGGAGGCAGCCACAAAGCGGGTGATGGCATTCTGGATGCCGGCGGCGCACACTGCATGCATGAGCATCATGACAGGAGAGATGAGTCCAAAAACGCCAAGACTTTCTTCATTAAAGATTCTCGAGAGGAATATCCGGTAAAAAAATCCGATCAATTTCGTGACGATACCGGCAGCGGTGAGAAAAAAAGTGCCAGCGATGACAGGGTTTTTTAAGTATTTTGGATTCAGGTAAGAACGAAGCTGTTTTGCGGATCGATTTGAATACATAGGATAGCTCCGGCAGATTTACTTTTTATAAATGTATGGATAAATTTGTCAAATATGTCTATAAGTAGTTAAGGAACAGGTAAAATGCGATCGAATACAAATTTGGATAAAATATTATGGTATTCAAGGGGTGCATATGATAAAATAATAGCATTGGGAAAATTGAACTGTGGATGAAGGAGGGAATTTATATGGGAGATAAATCGAACAAGCAGCATAACAGTGCAGAGGAGGAACCTGTTTTTTATGACGAGTCCGGCGGGGTGACGAAGGCGGAGGCGATCAAGATGATCCAGGGGCTTCATTTTTCGCCGGATCAGTCTCCTATGGGGGTAGCTGGGGATAGACACGGTTATGGGATCATGTCATATCCGGGTTTTGTTCTGATGTTCTGCAATCAGGACAGCGAGCATCCGATGCAGATCTTTAAACGGGAGTTTATGCCGCTGGAGGGGATTCTGCAGGATGTGGGTTTTTATGCCGTCCAAGAGGATTATGAGTCTGCAGCGGCGTGTGTGATAGAGGGGCTGGAGCAAAATCGGAATGCCGATGAACACTGGGAGCTCTATTGTACAGCGGGCGAGGTATTCTGGCGGCTTCGTGAAATGGAGCTTGCAGGGGATATGTTTTTGCAGGCATACCAGTGCAGCGATTGTGATCAGAAAGCTCATGTTCTGTGTCAGGCAGCTGCCACATACTGTATCAGGCAGGAGCCTAACACCGGTTTTGCACTGTATCACAAGGCGCTGCAGGAAGAGCCGGAAAGTCTGGAGGTTCGGCATGATCTGGGTGGTTTCCACTGGGATATGGGAGAGCTCGACAAGGCAGCGGAATACTATTTCTCTGTACTGGAGAAGGATGCCTCCTACTATGCCAGCTACGAAGAGCTGTCTAACCTGTTTGGTCAATTGGGGAATTCGGTCTGGCAAAAGCGCTTCATGGATTGTTTTGCGCAAAGCAGTTCTCTCCCACAGGCAGAGCTGGAGGCTGCAAAGGCGGATATGCAGGGACTGCTGGCAAAAGCGTGATCCGCGTTACATAGGAAGTACATGTGAGTATCACAGAAAACGGACGGCTGCGGCAGGAAGGGATGTTTATGGGAAAGAAGGTTGCTGTAGGGATGTCAGGTGGAGTGGATTCGTCGGTGGCAGCATACTTGTTGAAGGAACAAGGGTATGATGTCATAGGCATCACTATGCAGATCTGGCAGGATGAGGATCAGGATCAGATAGAGGAAAATGGTGGCTGCTGCGGGTTGAGTGCCGTGGAAGATGCCAGGCGTGTGGCAGAGAAAATTGGCATACCGCATTATGTACTAAATTTTAAGCGTGAGTTTCGTGAATGTGTGATCGATCCGTTTGTGGAGGAATATCTGCGGGGAAGGACGCCCAATCCCTGCATCCTTTGCAACAGATATGTGAAGTGGGAAGCACTCCTTAGGCGGAGCATGGAGATCGGGGCAGACTATATTGCAACGGGACATTACGCTCGCATTATACAACTCGATAACAACAGGTATGCAGTGCGCAAATCTGTTACGGCAAAAAAGGATCAGACGTACGCCCTATACAATCTCACACAATACCAGCTTGCGCACACGCTGATGCCAGTCGGTGATCATGATAAGGATGAGATCAGGGAGCTCGCACAGAGGCTGGATCTTCCTGTGGCGGCAAAGCCTGACAGTCAGGATATCTGCTTTGTTCCAGATAACGATTACGCGGCGGTGGTCCGAAGGGAGGCGCGGGCAGACAAGATACCAGCACCAGGGCAATTCGTCACGGCAGCAGGTGAAATCTTAGGACAGCATAAGGGGATCATACATTATACAGTAGGGCAGCGAAAAGGCTTGAACCTGGCAATGGGACATCCCGTGTTTGTGACAGAGATCAGACCGGAGACCAACGAGGTTGTGATCGGTGAGGCGCAGGACGTTTATTCGGATGCTCTTGTATGTGATGACCTGAATTTCATGGCAGTTGAGGATATTGCAGAGCCATTGGAAGTGACTGCAAAGATCCGGTATTCCCACGCAGGCGAGGCATGTGTGATCGAGAAGATGCAGAATGGACAGGTAAGGTGCAGTTTCAAAAAGCCCGTCAGGGCTGTGACACCCGGGCAGGCAGTTGTATTTTACCAAAATGATTATGTTCTTGGCGGAGGGACGATCATTTGATCGTCCCGATGGTATCGTGATATTCCTTTAAATGCTTCTTGATATCCTGCGGTGTGACAGGAAGCTCGGTATCCAGGAAAGGATACTCCAGATGAACCTTTTTGTCAACGGAGATAATATGAACTCTGTGACCGCGGTCATTTATCCGCACATACCAATAATATGAGATTCCTTCATATTCTATTTTGCGCTTGTTTTTCGTGGATATCATGGCTGCCTCACAAAAAGTTGCTGACCAAATGTTCTTACAGTTTGAAATATTCGGGTATACGTGACTGAAAAATGCAGTAATATCGGAACCCGCAGGCTTTCAGTATGTCACAGGCTTCGTCAAAGTGCGAGGCGATCTCATCAGGTGTGTGGGCGTCGGAACCGATCGTGACGATCTCGCCGCCGAGTTCATGATATCTTCTCATGATATCTGCGCACGGATTGGGCTGTCCGAGCCCGGCGCGGAAGCCATTTGTGTTGAGTTCGATCCCCTTTTCATTTTCGATCAGGTGTGTCAGGATCCGGTCAAAAACATCAGCGTGTTTTGCGTAGGTATACTGTTCGTTTTTCGTTGGACCATAGCGGACCACATAGTCGAGATGACCATACACATCAAAATACGGAAGGGATCTCACACATTCCAGAACAGCCTGGAAATATTCGTGGTGCGCCTCGTCCGCGCTGCGACCCTCAAAAAAAGCAGGGTAGTAAGGGTCTTTTCGGCAGCACAGATGTGAGGAGCCGATGATAAAGTCAAAGTCGTGAGACTTGGAATATACGGCAAGCTGGCGTTTTAGATGGGGTTGGAGACCTAGCTCCACGCCGAAACCAACTGAGATCTGTTCTTTGTATTTTTCCCTTAGTTTCAGGAGTTCATATAGATAAGAATCTGTGTTCAGGTCAAATAGGGCGGGCTCGTCCGGCGCGTAGACATAATCGGGATCATAGTGCTCCGTGATACAGATGTGCGTCAGACCCAGAGAGATGGCTCGCTGTATCATATCTTCCATCTTGGCATCACTGTCCCCTGAAAAATTTGTATGCATGTGTAGATCAGCTTTTATTGACATACGAAAGTTCTCCTTTTTGTCAGATTTACTTTTTAGTTTAACACAAATTAAGGAAAATAAATATCAAAAAGTGTGTTCTTTGGATAATAATGGAAGAATATTTTGGAAAGTGGCGGTTTATAAATTTTTTATCGATGTTTTTATGATTTTTTTAAAATATGTCTTGAAATTTATGCCATAATTAGGTAAAATAATTTTGTTGATAAAATTTTGTCAATCATTTTACACAAAGTGACGAATTGTGCAATTTTTTAGGGATTGTATATGTATAAAAATTGCTAAAAGATCAGAAGATAAAAGTATCTGTGTAAAATTGTAGGCAAAATAAAGATGATAAAATAAATATTATCTATTTTAGGAGGAAAATGACATGGCAGTAAGAGTAGCAATTAATGGTTTTGGCCGTATTGGCCGTCTTGCATTCAGACAGATGTTCAATGCAGAGGGATATGAAGTAGTAGCGATCAATGACCTGACAAGCCCTAAGATGCTGGCACATCTGTTAAAGTATGATTCTTCACAGGGAAAATATGAGCTGGCTGACAAGGTTTCCGCAGGCGAGGATTCTATCACGGTAGATGGCAAGGAGATTAAGATCTACGCTTTTCCTGATGCAAACAACTGCCCTTGGGGTGAGTTAAAGGTTGACGTTGTATTAGAGTGCTCAGGATTCTATACAAGCAAGGAAAAAGCTCAGGCACATATCAATGCTGGCGCTCGCAAAGTTGTTATCTCTGCTCCGGCTGGAAATGATCTTCCTACAATCGTTTACAATACAAACCATGAGACATTGAAGGCATCTGATACGATCATCTCGGCAGCTTCATGTACAACAAACTGCCTTGCTCCTATGGCAGATGCATTGAACAAGTATGCACCGATCCAGTCTGGTATCATGGTAACGATCCATGCTTACACAGGTGATCAGATGACTCTTGACGGACCTCAGAGAAAGGGTGATCTGAGAAGATCCAGAGCTGCGGCAGTGAATATCGTTCCAAACAGCACAGGTGCAGCAAAGGCGATCGGTCTGGTTATCCCTGAGTTAAATGGCAAGCTGATCGGTTCTGCACAGCGTGTTCCGACACCGACTGGCTCTACAACGATCCTGACAGCAGTAGTAAACAAGGCTGATGTGACAAAAGAGGGCATCAATGCAGCTATGAAGGCAGCAGCAAACGAGTCCTTCGGTTACAATGAAGACGAGATCGTTTCATCAGACGTGATCGGCATGAGATTTGGTTCTCTGTTCGATGCTACACAGACAATGGTGAACAAGGTTTCTGATGACCAGTATGAGGTACAGGTTGTATCTTGGTATGACAACGAGAACAGCTATACTTCTCAGATGGTAAGGACAATTAAGTATTTCTCAGAGTTAGCATAGTTAACCAGATTGTCCTCGGACAATTCATCCAAAAAAGACCTATCAAGGTCCGGTCTTATGGACCGGACCTTTTTTAATGATTAAAAAGGAGAATGGTAAAATGGGATTAAACAAGAAATCGGTTGATGATATCAACGCAAAGGGCAAAAGAGTACTTGTGAGATGTGACTTTAATGTACCGCTCAAGAATGGTGAGATTACGGACGAGACACGTATCGTGGCAGCACTTCCCACGATCAACAAGCTGATCAAAGACGGCGGGAAGGTGATCCTCTGCTCTCACTTGGGAAAAGTAAAGAACGGACCAAATGAAGGCGAGTCTTTAGCTCCTGTCGCGAAGAGACTTTCCGAGAAGCTTGGCAAGGAAGTGAAGTTCATAGCAGATTACAATGTGACAGGTGCGGACGCGACTGCAGCAGTGGATGCTATGAACGAGGGAGATGTGATCTTGCTGCAGAATACTCGTTTCCGTGGCAAGGAAGAGACAAAGAACGGCGAGGAGTTCAGCAAAGAGCTGGCAGACCTGGCAGATCTGTATGTTTGTGATGCATTTGGTTCTTCACACAGGGCACATGCCTCTGTGGAGGGGGTTACAAAGTTCATCACAGCAAAGGGCGGTGAGAACGCAGTTGGGTATCTGATGCAGAAGGAGATCGATTTCCTCGGCAATGCTGTGGAGAATCCGGTAAGACCGTTTGTTGCGATCCTCGGCGGTGCCAAAGTGGCTGACAAGCTGAATGTTATCAACAACCTGCTCGAGAAGTGCGATACACTGATCATCGGCGGCGGTATGGCGTTCACATTCCTGAAAGCAAAGGGATATGAGATCGGTAATTCCCTGGTTGATGACGAGAAGCTTGACTACTGCAAAGAGATGATGGAGAAGGCTGAAAAGCTTGGCAAGAAGCTCCTTCTTCCGATCGATACGACGATCGCGGACGGTTTCCCCAATCCGATCGATGCGGAGATCGCTGTGGAAGTTGTAGATGCAGACAAGATCCCTGCTGGGAAAGAAGGTCTTGATATCGGCACAAAGACAGCAGAGCTCTTTGCGGATGCTGTGAAGTCAGCCAAGACAGTTGTGTGGAATGGACCTATGGGTGTATTTGAGAATCCTACGCTTGCAAAGGGAACGATCGCTGTGGCTAAGGCGCTTGCTGAGACAGAGGCTACTACGATCATCGGCGGCGGCGATTCCGCAGCAGCGGTAAATCAGTTGGGATTTGCAGACAAGATGAGCCATATTTCCACAGGTGGTGGCGCTTCCCTCGAATTCTTAGAGGGCAAGGAACTTCCGGGCGTGGTTGCGGCAGATGATAAGTGATCAACAGAATCTAAGGGGGCAAAAGGCTCCCCGGATATGCTGGATAACTATATAAATAGTTAAGGAGAATGGATAAAATGGCAAGAAGAAAGATTGTAGCCGGCAACTGGAAGATGAATATGACTCCCAGCGAGGCGGTTAAGTTAGTTGGCGAGTTAAAGGATCTGGTAAAGTCAGATGACGTTGATGTAGTATATTGTGTGCCGGCGATCGACATTGTTCCAGTTGTGGAGGCGGTAAAAGGCACAAACGTTGAAGTTGGTGCTGAGAATATGTACATCGAGGAAAAGGGTGCGTATACAGGCGAGATCGCACCGGGAATGTTGGTAGATGCGGGTGTTAAGTACGTTATCATCGGACATTCTGAGCGCCGCGACTACTTCAAGGAGGACGATGCGTTTCTCAATAAGAAGGTTGCAAAGGCATTTGAGCATGGATTGACACCGATCCTTTGCTGCGGCGAGTCTCTGGAGCAGAGGGAGACAGGTGTGACAATGGATTGGATCCGGCTGCAGATCAAGTCAGACCTGGTAGGCATCACAGCAGACCAGGTGAAGAAGCTGGTCATCGCGTACGAGCCGATCTGGGCGATCGGGACAGGAAAGACAGCGACGACCGAGCAGGCGCAGGAAGTCTGCAAGGGCATTCGCGACTGTATTGCTGAGATGTATGATGCGGCAACAGCAGAGGCAGTCCGCATTCAGTACGGCGGATCTGTAAGCGCAGCGAACGCAGCAGAGCTCTTTGCACAGCAGGATATCGATGGCGGTCTTGTGGGCGGAGCAAGCCTGAAAGCTGATTTTGGCAAGATCGTGAATTATAAGTAATATATTTTTGCAAAAATCTGACAGACAGAAAATGCAGTTAAAAAGGGTATCAAGGGAAAAGCGTTCCTTTGATATCCTTTTTGGATAAGATAGAGTAGTTCATATCTTTTTTAAACATGCTCTGGGAGGATCGCTGACATGTACAACGAGTACGACAACGAAAAATTTTTTGAAAAATATGCCAAAATGCCCCGCAGCAGAGAGGGGTTGTGCGCTGCCGGAGAATGGCATCAGTTGAAACCATTGTTCCCGGCGCTTCAGGGGAAGAAAGTACTTGATTTGGGGTGCGGCTATGGCTGGCACTGTAAATTCGCGGCAGAACAAGGTGCAACGCAGGTATTGGGGCTTGATGTGAGCCAAAAAATGATTGAGGAGGCGAAAAAGCGAAACGTCGAAGATCAAATTGAGTACCGCGTCTGCGGGATAGAAGCGTATGAATATCCTGTAAACACATGGGATTGTGTCGTGTCCAATCTGGCGCTGCACTACATTCAAAATATAGAGGATATATTTCAGAAAGTGTATAGAACGCTGAAGCCAGGCGGAGTATTTCTTTTCAACATTGAACACCCGATTTTTACAGCTGGAGTAGGACAGGACTGGATTTATACCGACGAGGGAAATCCTCAATATTGGCCGATTGATGATTACTTCTATCCCGGAGAGCGAAACACTCATTTTCTTGGGCACGATGTAATGAAACAACATCATACAATTTCGCAGATCTTGATGGGCTTATTAGATAGCGGATTTGAACTGAAGGCTGTGGAGGAGGCAGAGCCGCCGAAAGATATGATGAACATTCCAGGCATGAGAGACGAGCTGAGGCGTCCAATGATGTTATTAGTCAAGGGAGTAAAAGGGGTAAAGAGCACTCCCGATTCGAATATAAAACCAGTACAATAAAACATGGGAAAAAGGAACGAACAAAGCAAAGATTCGATTGAGAAAATGCGATGATTATGGTATGATTTATTGAGAAAGAGATACATTTGTGGTGGATTCAGTGTGAGATCGGAGATTTCACCATCTTGATAGGAAAATGGGAGTTAGCGTATATTGAATCTATAGTAGACAAGTAGAAGGAGAATCACAAGATGGAGTTCAAGATAAACGACAACGACAAGATCACGATGACGCATACAGGGTTGCTTCCGGGGAAGAGCGGCAAAGTTATTCATGTGTGCTTTGAGAGAAAGACAGACGATAGGAACGACTATGCAGAGATCATTCTGCCGAGCAGGAACGTGGTCAATTCAAGGGGATTTGACGAGGGAGAGCTCGCTCAGCTCCAGCTGTATCTCAAAGAGCAGGAAGAGAGCATTATCAGAAACGCAAAACAGATCAACCATGATCTGATCTTTAAGCTTTAAGAAAATGATGATCTTTATGAACAGAATGATACAGAAGTTTGCGAAAGCGGCAAGTACGAATGCGATTTTTATATTAGTCTGTATTTTATTGATTACAGAGCTGTTAAGCATCAATTGGTATTTCCAGGCAGTGTGCGTGGTACTGGTGATACTCTGCATTGTCATTCTCGCGTTTCGGAACAGCAAGGTATCTTCCAAGTGGCAGATGAGTGAGCTGAATCAACGACAGAGAGATGATATGCTCGTCTATTTCAGCCGTGAGTATTTTGAGGTGTATGTGGTGGATCTCAATCGCGGCTCATATGAGATTATCCGCTCTGCTGAGCGGCGCGGGGATGATATCAAAAGGCTAACGGGGGATTTTAAGCAGCTGATGGAGAGAGCACTCGTCACATGGACCAAACCGCCGTACAAGGAAAAGTTCAATCAGCTTGTGGATATGGAGGGGATCAAGAGACGTTTTTCGTCGGGAGAGAAGAAAATAGAGTTCATCTACAAGTCGTATGATGAGAAATGGAAGCGGCTTGAATGTTTTCCGGTGCCAGAGTATGGATCCGACAATGAAAAAATGATCTTTGCACTCAGGGATTACACGGAGGAGATGCAGATCAGGACTAACGAGGTGCTTGCGTCCGAGGCGATGAATGATATATATACACTCGTTGCCTTTCGGGATATGGAGGCAGACCGATATGAGTGCGGCTGCCATCGCATGGAGAGCGTCATGGACTTTCCGGAAAAAGGGATTTATTCTGTATGGGTGGCATCGATGCTGGAAAGGATTCATGAGAAAGACAGGGAAAAGTTTCTCCTGGAGTTGTCAGATGAACGGTTTCACAGGGAAGGAAGGGCAGAATGTGAATACCGGATCAAGGATAAAGAAGGAGAATATCACTATTATCGTCAGTACAATGCGAAGGTGAATGTGCTCTCGGGTCCCAAGATGGCTATACTGATCAGAAACGTTGACGAATTCAGGAAGCATGAGATCTGGAAAGCAGAACAGCTTCAAAAGGAGCTGGAGGCAAAAGCGAAGGAACTGGAGATGACAAGGCTTCTGGCGGAGAAGAGCAAGGATCTGGAGAAGGCACTCCTGCAGGCTGAGAGTGCCAACAATGCCAAAAGTAAGTTCCTGTCCAACATGTCGCATGATCTGCGCACTCCGATGAATGTGATTCTGGGTATGGCGTATCTGGCGAAAAGGCACATTGACGACGGGGGAGAGGTCGACAGGTGTCTGAACACCATCCTGCTGTCTTCGCAGAATATGCTTGCGCTGATCAATGATGTTCTTGATATGAACAAAATAGAGAGCGGTGTGATCGAGATTCGCGAGAAATCAGAAGACATCGTGAAGATAATACAGGATATCGAGCTGTTGATCCGCAGCAGATGTGAGGAAAATCAGCAGATCTTTGTTGTCAATTATGATAAGGTTGTCCACAGACATCTGCGCATGGATAATCTACGGGTGCGTCAGATCATGATCAACCTTCTTTCCAACGCTGTCAAATATACGCCATCTTATGGAAGGATCAGCATGGAGGTGATCGAGCAGGCGGGAAAATCTGATGCACAGTGCAATATCATTTTTGTTATCAGGGACAATGGAATCGGCATGAGCGGTGATTTTGTAAATCGTGTGTTTGAACCCTTCGAGCGGGAGAATACAGATCTGTCAGACCGCATAGAAGGTACAGGGCTTGGGATGGCGATCACAAAGAACCTTGTAGACCTCATGAAAGGTCAGATCAAGATTGACAGTATGATCAACGTAGGAACAAAGATCACAGTAATGCTCCCGTTTGTGGTATGCGCTCAGTCCGATGACTGCTCAGAGTCAGCGTTAAAAAAAGTGCAGCGCAAATATCCTGGGAAGCGGATCCTGATTGTCGAGGACAAGCACATCAACATGGAAATCATCAAATGTTTCTTGGAAGATTCGGAGCTGGTCATAGATGAGGCACAAAATGGCAAAGAAGCTGTCGAAAAAATCAAAGCGGCAGCGGAAGGAACATACGATCTTGTTTTTATGGATATCAGTATGCCTGTCATGAGGGGCGATGAGGCGACCATGGAGATCAGAAAGATAGATCGTGCAGACTGCAGAACGGTACCGATCATAGCTATGACAGCCAACGCTCTGGAGAGTGATGTTCAGAACTCATATAAATGCGGAATGAACGGGCACATTTCCAAACCGATCGAGCCGGAGGAAGTGTACAAGTGCCTGAATGAATGGCTGATGGGCAAACATGCTCTGGAGGGATGAGAGAAATGAAATGTATACTTTGTCCGAGAAGGTGCAGGGTTGATAGGGATCGAGGCAGCGGATATTGTGGAGAGCACAGTGATGTGAGGGTGGCACGGGCATCGCTCCACATGTGGGAGGAGCCCTGTATCAGCGGAAAAATGGGATCAGGAACTGTTTTTTTCTCAGGCTGTCCGCTGAAATGTGTGTTCTGCCAGAATCGGAAGATCATATCGGGGGATCGAGGCAGCGTGCTGACACCCCGTCAGCTGGCAAGTTTGTTTTTGCTGCTGCAGGACAAAGGGGCTGCCAACATCAATCTTGTGACACCGACACATTTTACGCCGCAGATCGCGGAGGCGCTCAGAATGTCAAAAGCAGAAGGCCTCTCTATTCCGGTCGTGTACAACACATCGGGGTATGAACGGGTTGAGACGCTGCAGATGCTGGCGGGGCTTGTCGATATCTATCTTCCTGATCTGAAATATTACAGCGGGGAGCTGGCGGCGCGTTATTCTAATGCGCCGGACTATTTTGAGCAGGCATCTTCTGCAATCTCGGAAATGGTGCGCCAGGCTGGGGCTCCTCTCTTTGACAATGCGCTGCCCGATGACCAGATGATGAGACGCGGTGTGATCGTGAGACATATGGTGATGCCTGGGCATGTCAGGGATTCCATGAAAGTGATAAAATATTTGTATGATACCTACAAAGATGACATCTATATAAGCATAATGAATCAGTACACGCCGCCCGCGGCAATGGCGGATCATCCCGAGATCAACAGGCGGGTGACGCGCAGGGAATATGAAAAAGTGATCGACTATGCGATCGCGCTCGGAGTGGAAAATGCATTTGTGCAGGAAGGTGATACCGCAAGAGAAAGTTTTATCCCTGATTTTGACGAGGATATGTATTTGAAGGAGGTTAGTGTGAAATCAAAGATTTCACCATCCTGATTTGTACGCCTGCTGAAGCAGGCAGATGGGAGTTATGATGTATCAGAATTATATATTTGACCTGTACGGCACATTGATCGATATCCGCACGGATGAGTACAGTAAGAATTTTTTTAAGAAATATGCCAAATGGCTTAGAAAGCAGGGATTTCATTTTGAGTGGAAGCTTTTTTACAGATTGTATACATCGATCGAGAGGGAACATAGGGAGAGCGCTGCCAGGGCAGGCAGATATCAGAAACCTGAGATCCGGAGCGAAGATGTGTTTCGGGAAGTGTTCGGGGCAATTGGCTATGAGATCTCTGACGGACAGGCAGCGTATCTCTGCGAGGGCTTCCGCCGGATCTCACTGATCTACCTGCGCCTGTTTCCAGACACGTTTGCATGTCTGGAAGGCTTGAGAAAAGCCGGAAAGAAGATCTACCTGCTATCCAATGCACAGAGAAGCTTTACATGGCAGGAACTGGAACTGACGGGGCTGATCCCCTGTTTTGACGGCATATTGATTTCCTCGGACGAGGGCTGTATGAAGCCTGATCCGAAGTTTTATGATATCTGCTGTGAGCGGTATCAGCTTGACAAGGCGCAGTCTGTCATGATCGGCAACGAACTGAAATCTGATATGGCAGGTGCGAAGGCAGCAGGGATGGATGGCTTTTACATTAATCGTTATCCGGTCTTTCATGAGGAGAAAGATCCGGCGTATCGCTATGTGTCAGTAAATGGATCTCTTCTCGAGGTACTCACACAGACAGGTGTCGGGCTGCAGCAATAGTTAGGGGGCTTTCATATGTTGTCGAGGGAGGATTTTTTATCGCTCAATTTTGTGAAAAAAGAGGATTTCACCGGCAGTCATCAGGGAATGCGTTTTATGCTGCACCAGGAGACCGTAGAGGAGGAGAAAAAGCTAAAGGTATATCTTTGGAGCGAACCGTTTGGATTTGAGGCGACACCGGACGAAGAGAAGATCTCAGAGCTCTTTGATTTCAGTGAGGAGGGGCTTGGTCAGGCGATCAGCTGGATGAATGAGAACTACGAAAAGATAAGATCTAAAAAACAACCCACATGACAGTATGGGTTGTTTTTATTTGATACTATTTCATTTTCTATATTCACGCCTAAGCCAACTGGTTTACGATCTTGGATAAACGAGAAACTTTTCTGGAAGCATAATTCTTGTGGTATACGCCCTTTGTTGTAGCTTTATCAATGACGCTTGTCGCATTTAATAAAGCAGCCGCCGCCGCCTCCTTGTCGTTCGCTTCTACAGCTGTGTAAACCTTCTTGATCGCTGTCTTTACGCCAGACTTAATAGCTTTATTGCGATCAGCCTTTGTTTTGTTGACCAAAATTCTCTTCTTAGCAGATTTGATGTTTGCCATGCTTGTCACCTCCCATTTTCCCGATAGTTTCATTTATGGTAACTGTTTTGCATACCCGCAGTTACAAGTTATGTTTTATGAAAGTCGGACACGGACGAACTAATAAAACATACTTATATATTGTAATTTATGGAATCTCATATGTCAATACATATTCTAGAAAAAAAAAGAAAAAATGTAAATAAAAATATCTGATAGTATGAATAGTTATAAAACAGGGAGGAAAAAGTATGCAGCAGTTTCAGATACGGACGGACCTGGCACTGGAGGCGACAGAGAGTGTCAGAAAGCAGGCTTCAGGGCAGATGCGGGGAATATCCATCAACGAGTATGATGTTCTGGACGACGTTCACATTTCCAAAGTAGTGATCATGACACGGAATGCCGCAAAGAGCATGGGAAAGCCTATGGGGACATATATTACACTGGAGGCACCTGCACTTCAGGAGAGCGATGAGGATTATCACAGGGAGATCTCGGAGGAGCTGGCGAGTCAGCTAAAAAGTGTCATGCCGGATATCGATCAGGAGGAAAAGTCCATACTGGTCGTAGGACTCGGCAACCGTGATGTCACGGCAGATTCCCTGGGACCATGTACTGTCGATAACCTTTTTGTCACAAGGCATATCATACGAGAGTACGGCAAACAGGCATACAAGGCTTCCAGGATCCACCAGATCAGTGCGCTTGTGCCGGGGGTGATGGCAAAAACGGGAATGGAGACCGCAGAGATCATCAAAGGAGTCATAAAAGAGACAACACCGGACATAGTTATAGTAATAGATGCACTGGCAGCGAGGAGCACTAAGAGGCTCAACAGGACTGTGCAGATAACAGACACCGGCATTCATCCCGGTTCGGGGGTGGGCAATCACAGAAACGCCCTTACCAAGGAGAGTCTTGGCGTGCCGGTGATCGCGATCGGCATCCCCATGGTGGTAGATGCAGGGACGATCGTTTCTGACGCATTGGAAAAGCTGTCGGAAGAGTACAATGAGGGAAAGGCATCACTCGATCATTTTAGGAATAGTACAGATACACAGCTTCATAATATGTATGTAACAGCAAAGAATATTGATGAGACTACAAAAAGGCTTAGCTTTACATTGTCGGAAGCGATCAATATTGCCCTGGACATGGAGCAGGAGGAGTAGCATGTGAATATGAACCATAAAGTCAAAAAGCAGGAAATATTGATTGTGATATTCCTGCTGCTTCTGGCGTATCTGATGATGCGTGCCTCTTATGATATAAGTAGTATGGCAGAAAATGATACACTTGGCAGGAGGATCTACAATATCGCGCTGCGGCAGGGAGTCCAGACCTCAAATCCTTATATGCTGTATGCAAACGGCAGTGGGAAAGACGGCATACAGTATTGGTTTTACAGGAATATGCCTTTGGAAATGTGCCTGCTGTTTGAGGCGGGGGACGACAGTCGTGTGACAGAGTACAGGCAGCCGTCAGTCATCGAGGAGATGGCTGCCATCGAGAACAGCCTGGCGTATCAGAACAGCCTGGGAAATGAAATCGAGACAGAGAGCCATGGCGGCGGGATCACAGACAGCAGCGGGCAGCAGGAGTCAGAGCAGGTCGTGATGGAAGAAAGCGAAACTGCGGCGAACGCATTTGTTCCAGTACAGACACCCGTTGCAAAGTATTCGGAACAGCAGCTCATTGATCCGGCATTTATCAAGAAAACATTTTATGCTGAGGATCCAACCACGCAGATTCGATCTGATCAGCTTCAATATAACACGCTCATGGGATTTGACGCGGCGCTGAAACAGGATAACAGCGATGTCCAGATCCTCGTGTACCACACTCATTCCCAGGAGGCGTACATAGATTCGATACCAGGGGATCCCTCCACTTCCATCGTCGGTGTCGGGGAACACCTGTGTGATATCCTCAGAACACAGTATGGATTTAACGTGCTCCATCACACAGGTGAATATGACGTGGAGAGCCGGGACAATGCGTACTCAAACGCCATGGCAGGGTTAGACAAGGTGCTTGCAGAGAATCCAACCATAGAGGTCATGATCGATCTTCACAGGGATCAGACCAATCCGGACACAAAGCTTGTCACCACGATACAGGACCGGCCGACGGCAAGATTTATGTTTTTTAATGGATTGTGCTATACGAGGGCTCTGGGGGCACTGACCAATCTCCCCAATCCATATGTGCAGGATAATATATCCTTTGCGTTCCAGATGCATCTGGCGGCAGAAGAGTATTACCCGGGACTGACCAGACGCATTTACCTCAAAGGCTATCGCTATAATCTGCATTACAGACCCAAGAGTGTACTGATCGAGCTAGGCTCGCAGACAAATACAGTGGAGGAGGCTATGAACGCCTGTGATCCGATAGCGCATATTATTGCGATGATATTAAACGGAGAGAACAAGGCCCCGTCGACGCAGTGAAAAACGTGTGCAGGATCGCTGCCGGCGGCAGAACAGTTGAGGATAGGCAGTAATAAACTTTATGGATAATTGTGAATTATGATCGTACCCTGTTTACTATTTTAATAAAAAAGTGGTATACTAAGTTTAGGATCTGCAAGAAAACTTAGTATACGAAAGGAAGGAATTGATTATGGCAGTAGTACATTTGACAGAGGCAAATTTTGAGCAGGAGGTGCTGGGTTCCGACATCCCGGTGTTGGTAGATTTTTGGGCTCCATGGTGTGGACCGTGCAAAATGCTTTCACCAGTCATAGAGGAGATCGCAGCGGAAGTCACAGACGTCAAGATCTGTAAAGTAAATACAGATGAGGCTGAAACGCTCGCATTTAATTACAAGGTGATGTCTATTCCGACGCTCATTTTGTTCAAAAACGGTGAGGCTGCGGCAAGATCAGTTGGCGCGAAACAAAAGGCGGAGATCCTGGATTTTATCAAGGCATAAGATGAGATGGATCAAAGGGTTTAACCTCGTTAAGGCATCTAAGATCGCCCTGGCGGCAGTGCTGTCGATACTGACGGCGAACCTGCTGGGGCTAAGATATGCCGTCACAGCAGGGATCATCACGGTTCTTAGCATTCAGAATACCAAGCGCGAGACGCTCAAAACTGCCAGAAACAGAGGACTGGCTTTTTTGTGTGCGCTGATGATGGCATTTATATGTTATTTCTTTCTTGGTTTTCGTGTCAGGGCGTTTATCGTCTATCTCTTTTTCTTTGCATTTTTGTGCCTCAGTGCGGGGTGGGGAGAGGCGATCGCCATGGATTCGGTGCTGATCTCTCATTTTCTGACAGAACAGCGTTTTGACAGCGGTATGCTTGTGAATGAGGTGCTGCTGTTTGTCATCGGCACCTTTTTTGGCATTCTGATCAACCTCCATCTGAGGAAAAAGGAAGGCGAATTCGACAGGCTTTCGATACAGGTTGACGATGAGATCAAAGGAATCGTCCACAGAATGGCAGAAAATCTCAGGCGTGAGGATAAGTCAGGTTACAATCCGGACTGTTTTTTGCGGCTGGAGGACAAGATCCGTGCTGCAAAGGAATGTGCGCTCAGGAATTGGAACAACACGCTGTGGAGCCAGTCTTCTTATGAACTTGATTATATCAGAATGCGGGAGAATCAGAGCAGGGTATTGAGAAATATCTATGACAGCATTGTCAGGATCAGGGTACTGCCGGTGCAGACGATGCAGGTTGCCGGATTTTTTGAGGAGATCGAAGCGCAGTACCACAGAGACAATGATGTGGAGGAACTGCTCAGGATCCTGGAAGATATGCTCACCGGTATGAAACAGGAAACACTTCCGGAGAGCAGGGAAGAATTTGAGGCAAGAGCACTCCTGTTCTATACCCTGATGCAGCTGGATGAGTTTCTGGCACTGAAGAATCGGTTTGTGGTTATGTATAGGAATCAGTAAAAAAGTGTAGACGGATCACGCTTATCTGTGATATGATGACAAAAAGGCTGTGAAGAGAAGAGTAGGCTGTTAGATACATTACAGAGAACCTGTGCCGGTGAGAGCAGGTATGGAAGGAACAGTTGAAAATGGTCTCGGAGCTGCGCACCAAAGCGTGAATGCGCCAAGGCTGCGACGGGTGCACCCGTTACAGTGATAGACTATCGATGAATCATTTCTCGTCCGTAGTTGATAAGGCTCCTGCCGTGAGGCATGAGTGAATTAGGGTGGTAACACGAAGCTGTCGCTCTCGTCCCTGAAAAGAGATTTTTCAGAGAGGGGGGCTTTTTTCGTATTTATTTGTATCAAAAAACGGTTATCACGATAAAGAAATGAGGTAGATGGAAATGAAAAAAATTGATAAAAGGAATATCTTGATCGGGGGCGCATGGCCTTACGCAAACGGCTCACTGCATATCGGGCATATTGCGGCACTGCTGCCGGGAGATGTGCTGGCGCGGTATCACAGAGCATGTGGGGATCAGGTATATTTTGTGTCAGGAAGCGACTGTCACGGCACACCGGTGGCGGTAAGGGCGAAGCAGGAGAGGAGGACGCCCCGGGAGATCAGCGATCTCTATCACGAAGAATTTGAGCAGTGTTTTAAGAAGCTGGGGTTTAGCTATGACTGTTATACAAAGACATCAGATGACAGACACAAAAAGTTTGTCAGGGCGTTTCATGCGCGCCTGTATCAGAGTGATCTGGTCTATGAGAAGGAGACGCCGCAGGCATATTGCGAAAAATGCCAGGGTTTTCTGGCAGACCGGTTTGTCACGGGGATCTGTCCGAAATGCGGCAGGGAGGCAAGAGGAGATCAGTGTGATGACTGCGGCACCGTGCTCGAGCCGGAGAATCTGCTGCATCCGGTCTGTGCTGTCTGCGGCAGTCAGGTGGGATTCAGGAACTCCAGGCATCTGTATATCGCCATCTCCAGACTGGAAAATGAATTGCGGTCATTGGTGGACAATGCGGTCGGCTGGCGGAAAAATGCGGTGGCATTCACAAATCGATACATCGAGGAAGGACTGCGGGACCGGGCGCTGACAAGGGATCTGGAGTGGGGGATCGAAGTCCCGCAGGAGGGCTATGAGGGAAAGACGATCTATATCTGGGCAGAAAACGTGCTGGGTTATCTGTCTGCCAGCGAATATGTATCAAAGGACAGGGGAACTGATCTCAGAGAGCTGTGGGGAGAGAACGCAAAACATTATTATGTGCATGGCAAGGACAATATACCGTTCCATACCATCATACTGCCGGCGCTGCTGACCGCAAACGGTGAGGGCTGGCATCTGCCTGATCAGATCGTCTCCAGCGAGTATCTGACGCTTGAGGGCAGAAAGATTTCCACGAGCCAGAATTATGCGATCTGGGTAAAGGATATCGTGGACCGGTATGATCCGGATTCGATCCGGTACTATTTTCTTGCGAACGGTCCGGAGAAAAAGGATGCAGATTTCTCGTGGAGGGAGTATGTGAACAGTCATAATGGGGAACTGCTCGGCGCGTACGGAAATTTTGTGAACCGGTCGCTTACGTTTATCAGGAAATATTGGAACAAAGTTGTGCCAAACGGCAAAACGGATGCGGGGATCGATGCGGAGATAGAGAACCTGTATCGGACTACGGGAGATCTGATCGAAAAAGGAGCGTTTAAGGACGCGGTCGCCGGGATTTTTGAGTTTGTGCGCCGGGCAAACAAATACTTTGACACAGAGACGCCGTGGATCACGCGGACATCTGACGAAACAGCCTGTCAGAATACACTGTATCAGTGCGTGCAGATGATAGCAAACCTCGCCGTGCTGTTAAAGCCATTTCTGCCATTCTCATCGGAGAAGGTCTGTAAGTGGCTCCACGTAGATGATACATGGCATATACACAAAGTTCCAGGCGGGTATACTTTGCCTGAGATACAGATCCTGTTTGAGCGGATCGACAAGAGCGCGGTGGAGATAGAGGTGGAGAAACTGAGAGGGAGATGAGGGTAAAACCTCATCTTCTTTATTCAATTTTTTTTTCAATTATTTCGGAAACTGTCTTGACAAATAGATGAATATATGATTAAATGTTCATATGATAAATGTAAAGCACAAATGCCTTTACGCTGATCATATAATCTGGTGCTCCATTCTGATTTCTGACCGGATGGAGTACTGGAGCGTGTTTGAAAAATCATTCCCGCCATCTGTACGTCCTATTTTGCGCGATATTTGCGTCAAATTCAGTCGACGTAGCCCGCTACGTCTCCTTCATTTGGCACATCATCTGTAAGATGATTTAATCTCCCACAAACTGTGACGTACATCTGACGGAAAGCATTTTTCAAACACGCTCTAGGAAATTATGAAGAAAGGAAGGTGGCAGAGTGGAGGACGCAGACAAAAGAGCCACGACAGAGATCATGGAGGATCTGGCAGCCGTATTCAAGATATTTGGGGATTTCACCCGGCTTACGATTCTTTCGCTGCTGATGGATCACGAGGAGCTGTGTGTGGGCGATATCGCTGAGCGGCTGAGTATGACGCAGTCCGGTGTGAGCCACCAGCTGGCGCTTCTAAAGCAGAGCAAGCTGGTCAGGACAAAGCGCGAGGGGAAGAGCATCTATTACTCTATTGCAGATGAACATGTCTCAGCGATCATTCGCATTGGCATGGAGCATGTTCTGGAGGAGTGAACAGGTCAAATCCGGCATTCTGAATCCGGGAGACATATCATAAAGAAGGAGGATAACTACAATGAAGAAAACGTACAAGATCGAGGTGGACTGTGCAGCGTGTGCTGCAAAGATGGAGGAGGCAGCAAACAAGACCGCAGGGGTCAGGGAGGCGACCGTCGCATTCATGCCGCAGAAGATGAAGGTTGAGTTTGAGGAGGGCGCTGACGAGACAGCAGTCATGGCAGAGGTGCTGAAAAACTGCAAGAAGGTTGAATCTGACTGCGAGATCTTTGTGTGAGACATGAATAAAAGCATCATAATAATAAGTGTGAAAATGGCTCTGCAGCAGATGTAAGAGCCATTTTGATCCATAAAATCTAAAAAGGATGTGAAATAAAATGACCAAAAAGCAAAAAAAAGTATTGATAAGGATCATCATATCTGCCATATTAGTCGCAATATTTAGCCTGCTGCGCATAGAGAACAAATACGTAAAGCTGGCATTGTTTCTGATCCCCTATCTCGTCATCGGCTATGACATTCTCAAAAAGGCAGGGTTTGGCATCGTCAACGGGCAGGTGTTTGACGAGAATTTCCTGATGGCGCTTGCCACAGTGGGGGCGATCATCCTTGGGGAGTATGTCGAGGGCACTGCGGTTATGCTGTTTTACCAGATCGGTGAGCTTTTCCAGAGTTATGCGGTGGGGAAGAGCCGCAGGAACATTTCGGCGCTCATGGACATCAGACCAGATTATGCCAATATCGAGCGGGACGGACAGCTCGAACAGGTTGATCCTGACGATGTTGAAGTCGGGACGGTGATCGTGGTGCAGCCAGGAGAAAAGGTTCCGATCGACGGCGTGATCGCAGACGGGAGTTCGACGCTCAATACAAGCGCGCTCACGGGTGAGAGCCTGCCAAGAGAAGTCCATGAGGGCGACGAGGTCATCAGTGGGTGCGTGAACCTGACAGGACTGCTTCGCATTGAGACGACCAAGGAGTTTGGGGATTCCACTGTATCCAAGATACTGGATCTCGTTGAAAATTCCAGCATGAAAAAATCGCGGTCAGAGAACTTTATCACCCGTTTTGCAAAATATTACACACCGGCAGTCTGCATCGGTGCGCTCGCACTTGCCCTGCTTCCGCCCGTGGTGAACCTCATAATGGGAAATCCTGCAAACTGGCAGCAGTGGGTGATCAGAGCACTCACGACACTTGTCATCAGCTGCCCCTGCGCGCTTGTCATATCCATACCACTCAGTTTCTTTGGGGGGATCGGCGGTGCGTCGTCGAAAGGCGTGCTTGTAAAAGGGTCCAACTATCTAGAGGCACTGTCAGAGACAAAGTATGTGGTGTGCGACAAGACAGGCACACTGACGAAAGGCGTTTTTGAGGTGACTCACATAGAGGCAGCACAGGGCGTGACTGAGGACGAGCTTCTTGAAATGGCAGCGTACGCGGAGAGTTATTCCAATCACCCGATAAGCAAAAGTTTAAAGGAAGCTTATGGAAAACAGCTTGAAACAGCGAGGGTTTCCGACGTGGAGGAAGTCAGCGGTCATGGGGTATCTGCAGTCATTGACGGCAGAAAAGTAGCTGCCGGAAATGTGAAATTTATGAAAATGCTGGATATCCCGTACGAAGTGCCGCAAAAAACAGGAACAGAAGTTCATGTGGCGATCGATGGGAACTACGCGGGGTATATCCTGATCTCAGATATTGTCAAACCCAATGCAAAAGCTGCGATCGTCGGTCTGAAAGCAGCGGGAGTCAGACAGGTCATCATGCTGACAGGTGATGCGAAAAACGTTGCGGAGGCAGTGGCGGCGGAACTTGGCGTGGATGTGGTGAAGAGCGAGCTGCTTCCTGCGGATAAGGTTGCCGAGGTGGAGCGTCTCCTGACGGCAAAAGGAGACAAAGAACGTCTCGCGTTTGTCGGCGATGGCATCAACGACGCGCCCGTACTGTCGCGGGCAGACATTGGCATTGCGATGGGGGCATTGGGATCGGACGCGGCGATCGAGGCTGCGGATATCGTGCTGATGGACGACGACCCGTCTAAGATCTCCACGGCTATGAACATATCGAGAAAGACGCTGGGGATCGTGCACCAGAATATCGTCTTTGCACTGGCAGTCAAGTTTGCGTGTCTTGGATTGGGCGCAATCGGTTTTGTCAATATGTGGTGGGCGATCTTTGCAGATGTCGGAGTCATGATCATCGCAGTGCTGAATGCCACGCGCACGTTAAAATCCTCCTAATTTTTTTTGGAAAGGCACTTAAAGAGGCGGCGGTTCATACAATAGAATAAATGAGTCCTGGGGGCATTTCTTGAAAACCTTTGAGCAACCTTTATCTGCCAAGGAGGAGACCTTGTACCTGGAAGCGATGAACAGCGAGGATCTGGAAGCAGCCCATAGGGCAAGGCAGATTCTGATCGAGAGAAATCTGCGTCTGGTGGCGCACGTGTCAAAGAAGTACATGGGGTGCGGTGAGGATATGGAGGATCTGATATCCATAGGAACCATAGGGCTGATCAAGGCAGTGAATACCTTCAAGGCAGAGAAGGGCAGCAGGCTTGCCACCTATGCGGCAAGATGCATAGACAATGAGCTGTTGATGATGTTTCGGGCGAGAAAGAAAGTGACGCGGGAGGTATCGCTGTATGAACCGATCGGAACAGACAAAGAGGGGAATGAGATCAATTTGATCGATGTCTGTGAGCAGGAACAGCGCGATATCGTGGACGACATGGATATGATGGCAAAACTTGGGTGCCTGTCCCGCCTGATCGAGGAAAAACTAGATGACAGGGAACGTGAGATCATTAGGATGCGGTATGGTATACTCGGTAAAAACTTTACCGGTGAAGAGATGACACAGAGGGACATCGGCAAAATGCTGGGTATTTCGCGAAGCTATGTATCCCGAATTGAGAAGAAGGCGCTCGGCAAGCTCAGGGAAGGTCTTGAAGAAGAAAAACTGTGTTAAAGTGTGCTATTTTTTACATTTCGAGTGCTAATTTTTACATTTCAGTTGTTTTCGTATGTTACTTGTGTTATATATGACAGGTAATATATAAAGACGAAGGAGCGACAATACATGTACAGCAGAGTGATTACAGGGGCCATCAGCGGGATCGAGAGCATGCTTGCGGCGGTGGAAGTCGATGCGTCCAAGGGGATGCCCGGTTTTGAGATGGTAGGGCAGCTTAGCAACGAGGTAAGGGAGGCAAGGGAGCGCGTCAGAGTTGCACTCAAAAATGCCTCCGTACAAATACCTCCCATACGGCTCACAGTCAGCATTTCACCGGCGGAGATGCGAAAGGAAGGCGCGTCATATGATCTTCCGATCGCGGTCGGCATTCTTGTGTCATTGGGGCTGATACCGGAGGAGGGCATACATAATACCCTGATCGTGGGGGAGCTGGGGCTGGACGGAGAAGTGCGTGCAGTCAGAGGCGTGCTGCCCATCGTGCAGAAGGCGAGACAGGAGCTTGTTAAGAGATGTGTCGTTCCTACGGCAAACGTGCGCGAGGGAGCAGTTATAGATGGCATTGAGATCATTGGGGTAAACACCCTGTCAGAGACGATCGAGTATCTGCAGGAGGTCGAGGAGCGCAAGCCGCATAAGATCGCGCCAGCCAGCCAGACCCAGATCAAAGCTTTTGACGATCCGGACCCAGATCTCGATTTTGCGGAGATCAACGGACAGGAGTCTGTAAAGCGCGCGATGGAAGTGGCGGCGGCAGGATTTCACCATATCCTGATGATCGGGTCCCCGGGTTCCGGCAAGACCATGATCGCAAAGAGGATACCCACGATACTGCCTGGTCTGTCCAGGGAGGAAAGCCTTGAGGTATCCACGATATACAGCGTGGCAGGGCAGCTGGATGACGATAAGGCACTGATCACGAAGAGACCATTTCTCGATCCACATCACACGATTTCTGAGCAGGCGCTCGCAGGCGGAGGGAGGATCCCAAAGCCCGGCGTCATATCATTGGCACATAGAGGCGTTCTCTTTATGGACGAGCTTCCGGAGTTTCGCCACAATACCATCGAAATCTTGCGTCAGCCTCTCGAGGACAAGCATATTCACATTGCCAGAACCTATGGAAACTTTGTATATCCGGCGGATTTTATGCTGGTGGCAGCGATGAACCCCTGTCCATGCGGCTATTTTCCGGACAGAAACCGATGTACGTGTTCGGAGGCGGAGGTCAGAAAATATCTGTCGAGGATATCGGGACCGATCCTGGATAGGATCGATGTGGTGACAGAGGCACCCAGAGTAGATATCAGGCAGCTTTCCGCGGATATGCACAACGAGAGCAGTGCCGTCATCAAGGAGCGTGTCGCGGATGCCAGAGAGCGACAGAGGCACCGCTACAAGAACACGCGCTATCGGTTCAATGCCGAGCTGCGCTCCGGCGATATCAGGGCGTACTGCAGGCTTGGAACCGATGAGCAGGAAATGATGGAGGAAATATTTACCATGATGAATCTGTCAGCACGTGCATATCATAAAATTATAAAGGTGGCAAGGACCATTGCCGATCTGGATGGGCAGGACGATATAAACATAGGACATATCAGCGAGGCAGTCTGCTACAGAATCAATGATAAAGGGTATTGGAACTAATGTATGACAGCAAATCAGAATGAATTGGAACAGAAAATATTTGCCGCATGGCTTGATACGATATACTGGGTCGCAAGTGAGACAAAATACAGGCTTCTTGCCGCAGCGGGAAGCGTGCAGAAGATATATGAGATGGAGGAAAGCCAACTGGCTGCACTCATGGGACTGAAGGGCTGTGAGTATTTTCTGCAGCATAGGAAGCGCTATAAACCGCATAAAGTATGGAACTATCTCACGGAGACCGGCGTCCGTTATACATACTGTCAGGCGTCTGATTTCCCGGGAAAACTTGCACAGATCCCAGATCCGCCGTTTGGGATTTTCTATAAAGGAGGACTTCCCGACGGGAGTGTGCCGGCAGTGGCAGTGATAGGGGCGAGAAAATGCAGTGAGTATGGCAGGAGTATGGCAGAAAAGTTTGCAAAAGGTTTCGCAGAGCGCGGCGTGGATGTCATTAGCGGTATGGCAGCAGGGATAGATGGGATCAGCCAGGCTGCGGCATTGAAAGCGGGGGGAAATTCCTATGCGGTGCTGGGGTGTGGCGTCGATATCATATATCCGCGGAGCAATGAGACTCTTTACAGACAGCTCTTGGAAAACGGGGGAGTACTGTCAGAATATCCGCCCCAGATGGAGCCAAGACCAGTCCTCTTTCCGCCGAGGAACCGTATCATCAGCGCGCTTGCGGATGTGGTGCTCGTCGTGGAGGCGCGGGAGAAGAGCGGGACATTGATCACTGTGGATATGGCATTGGAGCAGGGCAGGGAAGTGTACGCCATACCAGGGCGGTGTACAGACAGCCTCAGCATGGGTTGCAACCGCCTGATTCGTCAGGGTGCAGCGGCCGCGACTGCACCGGAGGATATCATAGACGATATGTCCTGGGAAGCGATCCTGAGGAAATCCCAGGATCCTCCCCAGGACCAAATGCTCAGGAGACTCTCACAGGCGGCACAGGAGGTTTACGAGGTTTTAGAAATGCTGCCGGCGGCACAGGACGTGATCGTCGCAAAGCTTCGGGAGAAGAAAAGTGCCTGTACGATACCACAGATTTGCCAGGGGCTTGTGGAACTGGAACTGAAAGGCTTTATCCGATGCCGGAACAGGCAATATGGACGTCTGCCGGATTGAATATGAATTTAATTTAAATTTTACTTGCCACGATTGGAAAATTGGGTTATAGTGGTGAACGTAAGTCAGACAGACTGAAATGACATATTATTATATAGAAGGAATGGGTAGAGGTTGGATATGGCAAAGTATTTAGTGATAGTGGAGTCTCCTGCGAAGGTAAAGACGATCAAAAAATTTCTGGGTGCAAATTATGAAGTGATGGCAAGCAATGGCCATGTGCGCGATATGCCCAAAAGCCAGCTGGGATTTGATGCGGACAATGACTACGAGCCGAAATATATTACGATACGCGGCAAGGGAGACATTCTGGCGAAGCTCAGGAAGGAAGTCAAAAAGGCAGACAAGATCTATCTCGCGACGGACCCTGACCGCGAGGGAGAGGCGATCTCGTGGCATCTGTATATCGCGTTGAAACTGGAGGATAAGAAGGTATACCGCATCACATTCAACGAGATCACTAAGAATGCGGTCAAAGAATCCCTCAAGGATCCGAGAGAGATTGACATGAGTCTCGTGGATGCACAGCAGGCGAGACGTATGCTGGACAGAATGGTGGGATACCGCATCTCGCCGCTTCTGTGGGCGAAGATCAAGAGAGGTTTGAGTGCAGGCAGGGTACAGTCGGTGGCACTGCGCATCATCTGCGACAGGGAGGACGAGATCAATGCCTTCATTCCAGAGGAGTACTGGACGCTGGATGCGGCGCTGAAGATCAAGGGAGAAAAAAAGCCGCTGGTGGCTAAGTATCACGGCATCGGTGATAAAAAGGCAGAGATCTCTTCCAAGGCGGAGATGGACAAAGTCCTGAAAGACCTCGAGAATGCGAACTTTGAAGTGAAAGATATCAAGAAAGGGGAGCGCGTCAAGAAAGCTCCGCTGCCCTTCACAACATCGACGCTCCAGCAGGAGGCGAGCAAGGCTCTTAATTTCTCGACGCAGAAGACAATGCGTCTGGCGCAGCAGCTCTACGAGGGTGTGGAGCTGAAAGGGCAGGGGACAGTCGGTATCATCACCTATCTGAGAACGGATTCAACCAGAGTGTCCGATGAGGCCGTGGCAGCTTCCAAGGCGTATATTGCCAAGAATTACGGAGATCAGTACGCTGCTGAGGTCGTGACAGAGAAGAAGAAAGATCAGAAGATACAGGACGCGCACGAGGCGATTCGTCCGACGGATATCAGCAACACACCGGCAGACTTGAAAGAATCCCTGAGCCGCGACCAGTTCCGCCTGTATCAGCTGATCTGGAAGCGCTTTACGGCAAGCCGCATGACACCGGCAAAGTATGAGACGACTTCCATCAGGATCGATGCGAACGGGCATCGGTTCACGGTGTCTGCGTCAAAACTCAGTTTTGATGGATTTATGAGCGTTTACAAGGAAGTGGACGAGGAGAAGGCGGACTCCAATACACTGGCGAAGGAGATCACGAAGGAGACACAGCTGACACTCGAGTCCTTTGATCCCAAGCAGCATTTTACCCAGCCGCCCGCGCACTTTACGGAGGCATCGCTTGTGCGGGCACTCGAGGAGCTTGGAATCGGTCGTCCCAGCACGTATGCGCCGACGATCACGACGATCATGGCAAGGCGCTATGTGGTCAAGGAGGACAAAAATCTCTATGTGTCCGAGCTTGGCGAGGTGGTCAACAACATGATGAAGGACGCCTTTCCGACGATCGTCGATGTAAATTTTACAGCAAATCTAGAGGCACTGCTCGACAAGGTGGAGACAGGCACGGTCGGCTGGAAGACGGTGGTGGCGAACTTCTATCCTGATCTCGATGAGGCGGTAAAGAAAGCGGAGAAAGAACTGGATGAAGTGGAGATCGCAGATGAAGTGTCGGACGAGGTGTGTGATGTGTGCGGCAGAAATATGGTCATCAAATACGGTCCGCATGGCAAGTTTCTCGCCTGCCCGGGATTTCCGGAGTGCAGGAGTACAAAGCCATATTTTGAGAAGATCGGCGTAACCTGTCCGAAATGCGGCAAGGAGGTCGTGGTCCGCAAGACGAAGAAGGGCAGGAGATACTATGGATGTGAGGCGATACCCGAATGCGACTTTATGGTATGGCAGCGCCCATCCGGAGAGAAGTGCGAGCGGTGCGGCGGCATCATGCTCGTGAAGGGAAACAAACTTGTCTGCGCGGATGAACAGTGCGGGTTCATGAAGAAAATCGAGAATGACAAGGCAGCAGCCCAATAATATCTTAAAAAAGTTTTCCGGCATGTGTACAGAGGAGTGTGTCGGAAGACTTTTTTTGAAATTATCAAGGAAATTCCACCAACAGATCAAATTATTATACGTATATAAAAAAATAATTAAATTGTAAAGTATTCTTGAATTATTGACAGGAACTATTGAAAAATTAAATGTCATATGTTAAAATTTCCCTATAAAAAGAACTTTTTTTGCGGATAAATTGAAAAAGGAAACTGCTTGACTTACAGGAGTTCCCAAGAGCTGCGAAGAAATGTAGGACTTGGAGGTTTATTATGGGTAGTGTACAACTGTTGGATAAAACACGCAAGATTGGAAAACTTTTACACAATAATAATTCCAGTAAGGTTGTTTTCAATGATATCTGTAAGGTGATGCGCGATATCGTAAATTCAAATGTGCTGGTGATCAGCAAGAAAGGCAAGGTTTTGGGCGTAGGCACCTGCGAGGGAGTGGACGAGTTGAAGGAGCTTGTCGAGGACAGCGTCGGGGGATTTATCGATCCCATGTTAAATGAGAGACTTCTCGGTGTGCTCTCCACGAAAGAAAATGTCAATCTTGCGACGCTTGGTTTTGAGAGTCCGGATATACGCAAATACCAGGCGATCATCACACCGATCGAGACAGCGGGGGAGCGTCTGGGGACCCTGTTCATCTATAAATGTAATGAGCAGTACGATATTGATGATATTATCCTGTGCGAGTACGGTGTGACCGTGGTAGGGCTTGAGATGCTTCGGGCAGTGAGTGAGGAGAACGCGGAGGAGAGCCGCAAGGTAGCGGTGGTGAAGTCGGCGATCTCCACATTGTCATTCTCCGAGATGGAAGCGATCACACATATTTTTGATGAGCTCAACGGCACAGAGGGAATCCTCGTTGCCAGCAAGATTGCAGACCGTGTGGGTATCACGAGGAGCGTGATCGTCAATGCGCTGCGCAAGTTTGAGAGTGCAGGGGTTATCGAGTCGCGCTCGTCAGGCATGAAGGGGACTTACATCAAGGTTTTGAACGATGTCGTTTTTGAGGAAGTGGATGCATTAAAGCGCCAATTGAACAAATAGTATGAATTAGCCAAATAAATACAACAATAAAAATAAAAGGTTTATCTTTTCTAAAAGATAGACCTTTTTTGTGTATAATGGGTTAAAAATAATGGATTTACATAACAGAACAAAACAAATTCACATAATATTGTAAAATAATAAAAAAAATACTTGAAATATTCTGAAAATAATCTATAATAGAGTAAGAAAGATAATATATTATGTAAATTCATTTTAAACATTATGGTTTACATAGCACTGAAAATAGCAAAAACAAGAGAAGGAGGAGTATTGATGTTAAACAATTCAGGTGTATTTGACTACATTAATGCATTGGGAACTTCATTAGATGCAGCAGCTACGAGAAATGACATTATCAACAACAACATTGCAAATGTGAACACTCCCAATTACAAGAGAAAAGATATTCGTTTTGAGACAGAGCTAAAACATGCCTTTGCAAGGGCGGGCGAGGAAACTGTGGATGCGAGGGTCAAGAATCTCGACCTGGATGCTCACGTTGTTACCGTCATACCGATATGAGAGTTCCTCGTAATCTGTGTAGATCTCTGGTGCGAGCGCCTCGAGGTCGAGATTCTTGACCCTCGCATCCACAGTTTCCTCGCCCGCCCTTGCAAAG
>ERZ779621.37-NODE-37-length-118137-cov-10.765688_pt1 | contig 118137 bp, 112 predicted proteins | sample MGYA00514215_ERZ779621 | MGnify/ENA primary metagenome ERZ779621 (study PRJEB29562, sample SAMEA4376715) | mouse gut metagenome | isolation source: Cecum | study: EMG produced TPA metagenomics assembly of the A DSS colitis mouse model was used to assess the...
AATATTGGTAAAAAGACAGTGGATGCGTACTTGAATGGGAACGCATCCACTTTTCTAATAAAAATTTATGCCCTCTGAAAAATAATCTAATATTTTTCGCAAGATTTTCGAGTTCAACTTTAGTACGCGTAATGTATCACATTTTATCCATACAAAGGCCCATAAACTGCACAGGCCCGGTAATCCGCCGACTGGGCATCCTCCGTCCCGAATGCAGACCAGGCATGAGGGCGGAAAATTCTGGTTTCCTCCACATTATGCATGTTCACCGGTATGCGGAGCATAGAGGCCAGCGTAATTAAGTCCGCGCCCACATGGCCGTAGACGGTGACGCCGTGATTGGCTCCCCAGTTTGCCATGACGCTGTACACATCCCGGAAGACGCCCTCCCCCGTAAGCTTCGGCACAAACCAGGTGGTGGGCCAGGAGGGATCCGTGCGCTTATCAATCACATTATGTATCTCATCCGGCAGGTTGGCCGTATACCCTTCCGCTATCTGAAGCACCGGTCCGATGCCGTCGATTACATTGACTCTCAGCATAGTTACCGGCATTTCAGCCCTGCAGCGGAAATGACTTGAGAAACCGCCGCCTCTGAAATATTCATAATTGGCTCTGCACCAATCCGTGGCGTCCAGGCAGGCTTTAATATCTTCCTGGGTCATTTCCCAGAAAGGCTTCATACAGCCCTTCCCCTCCGCATCCTTTGCGGCGCCGCTTCCGTCCAGAGCCGTGGCGCCGGAATTAATCAGGTGGATAAAGCCGCCGCCCGCTATTCCGTCCGGTTTCACTCCCGTCACTCTCTGACAGGCCTCGGGACTCCAGTAGGTGCGCACATCATGGAAGCAGGGCGCCGTATTGGAAACCAGAGTGCCCAGCAGCATGGCAGCGCCGTTTAAGGTATCATTTTCCGTGGCAAAGGCCGTGGGTGCCTTGGGACCGTTCCAGTCAAAGGTGGAGGCCATAACCGCCTCTGTAAAGTCTCCGTTCGGAAGCCAGTCCGTCCAGTTTCTCTGCCCCTGGAAGCCTCCTGCCACAGCATTTTTACCCAAAGCCTCCTCATGCCAGCCCATCTGATCCAGCTTTTCGTTTCCATAGAGAATATCCCGGACAACAAGGGTCATTTTCGTGACGAACTCCCAGTCCTTGTCCGCAGGAACCACCTTGGAGTCTCTGATGATCTTCGGCAGATCCTTACCGCTGTTTAAGTCAAAGCCTTCCCGGCAGTTTTCCCTGACCCAATTTAATGCTTTCTCATATTCCTCAGCGTCATAGATCCCCAGGGTAATCCGGCGCAGGATTTCTGTCATGTCCACCCATTCCGCACGAATCCCCAAGTATTTTTGGAACATGTCCGCGTTGCAATAGCTTCCCGCAATTCCCATGGCGACGCCGCCCAGGTTTACATATGCTTTGTTTTTCATCCATCCCACGCTCACCGCTCCCCGGGCAAAGCGAAGAATCTTTTCGGCCACATCCTCCGGTATGCTGTGATCCTGGGCATCCTGAACCTCTCTGCCGTAGATGGAGAAGGCAGGCAGGCCCTTCTGGGCATAGGCCGCCATCACTGCCGCCAGGTAAACTGCTCCCGGACGTTCCGTACCGTTAAAGCCCCAAACCGCCTTGATAGTCCCCGGATCCATGTCAAAGGTCTCCGACCCATAGCACCAGCAGGGTGTCACGCTGAGTGTGGCAATTACATTTTCTTTGGCAAACTGCTGGGCGCATCCGGCCGCTTCCGCGCCTCCGCCGATGGTGGTGGTGCTGATCACGCACTGCACTCTTTCGCCGTCCGGATATCTTACGTTGGCCTGGATGAGGGCAGCGGCGGCTTCCGCCATTCCCATGGTCTGCTTCTCCAGGCTCTCTCGCACGCCTCCCCATCGCCCGTCGATCACAGGTCTGATTCCGATTTTTGGATACTGCATAGCCATACCTTCCTTTCTACTCTAACGGCTTTCCTGTAAGCATCTCATAGCCCTGCAGATATTTTTCAATGGTTTTATCCACAATATCCTGCGGCAGGGTCCAGTCATTGTCCGGATTGGCCTTCAGCCAGTCTCTGGCAAACTGCTTATCAAAGGAGGGCTGTCCGTGGCCCGGCTCATACCCGTCCGCAGGCCAGAACCGGGAGCTGTCCGGCGTCAGCATCTCATCCGCCAGAACAATGTTGCCCTCTTCATCCAGACCGAATTCAAACTTGGTATCCGCGATAATAATTCCCCTGCCAAGGGCATATTCCGCACATCTCTTATACAGCGCCAGGGTATAGTCCTTCAGCTTTTCGGCATATTCCCGCCCTTTTCCGGGGAAACGCGCCTCCAGATAATCCACACTCTGTTCAAAAGAAATATTCTCGTCATGGTCTCCGATCTCCGCCTTGGTGGAAGGCGTATAAATGGGCTCGGGAAGCTTGTCGGATTCCCTAAGCCCCTCCGGCAGCCTGATTCCGCACACCTCTCCCGTCTTCTGGTAGCTGGCCCAGCCGCTGCCGGTTATGTAGCCCCTGACAATACATTCCACGGGAAATATATTCAGCTTCCGGCACAGCATACTTTTTCCTGCAAACTGCTCCTGTTGAAAGAATTCCGGCATATCCTTTGCATCCACGGAAATCATATGGTTGGGCAGAATGTCCTTCGTCATGTCAAACCAGAACCGGGACATCTGGGTCAGTACGGCTCCCTTTTTTTCCACCGTATTGTGGAGAATCACATCAAAACAGCTGATTCTGTCGGTAGCCACCATGATCAGACTGTCCCCGTTGTCGTAAATTTCCCTTACCTTGCCCTCCTTAATGGGCTTAAATTCCTGTGCGCTCATCTCTTCTCCCTTTCTTTTCTTATAAATTGTTTCCACCTGTGCGGCTGCAATCCGACGGTTTGTCTGCATGCAATTTATTGCAATGCAGACGGGCCGTTGGATTGGCTGCCATACTGGTGGAGAATTTTTCTGGCCACATACACGCCGCTGGCAGAGGCGTGGGACAGGGAATGGGTCACTCCGCTGCCATCCCCGATAATGTACATTCCCTTATATTTGCATTCCAGATTTTCATCCAGCTCCACTTCCATATTGTAAAATTTCACTTCCACACCGTACAGCAGTGTATCGTCGTTTGCCGTGCCCGGCGCAATTTTGTCCAGAGCGTAGATCATCTCGATGATACCGTCCAGAATGCGCTTGGGCAGCACCAGACTCAGATCTCCCGGAGTGGCGGAAAGTGTGGGCGTCACCATGCTCTTCTGAATTCTCTTGGCATTGCTCCTGCGCCCTCTCACCAGATCGCCGAACCGCTGTACCATAACGCCGCCTCCCAGCATGTTGGAAAGTCTGGCAATGCTTTCCCCGTAGCCGTTGCTGTCCTTGAAGGGCTCGGAAAAATGCTTGGCCACCAGCAGGGCAAAATTTGTGTTCTCCGTTCTCTTGTCCGCACCCTCGTAGCTGTGTCCGTTGACGGTGACTATCCCGTTTGTATTTTCACTTACCACAATTCCGTAAGGGTTCATACAGAAGGTACGCACATTGTCCTCAAACTTCTCTGTGCGGTATACAATCTTGCTCTCATACAGCTCATCGGTCAAATGGGAAAAAATCACGGCAGGAAGCTCTACCCTGACGCCGATATCCACCCGGTTGGACCTGGTGGAAATCTCCAGCTCTCTGCAGACCCGCTCCATCCATTTGCTTCCGCTTCGGCCTACGGAAACAATGCATTTGGTACAGTCGTATTCCTTTTCCCCGCAGATCACACGGTATCCGTCCTCTAAGATCTCGATCCGTTCCACAGGCGTATCAAAATAGAATTCCGCCTTGTCCTTCAGCACCCCATAAAGGTTCTGCAGTACAATGAAGTTCACGTCCGTCCCCAGATGACGGACAGAAGCATCCAGAAGATTCAGCTTGTTCTGGAGACAAAGCTTCTTAAAATGAGTTCCTGCGGTGGAATACATTTTCGTCCCTTCGCCGCCATATTCCATGTTGATGCCGTCCACATATTTCATCAGATCAATGGCTTCCTTCTTCCCCACATACTCGTACAGGGTGCCCCCGAAATCATTGGTGATATTATACTTGCCGTCGGAAAAAGCGCCTGCTCCTCCAAATCCGCTCATAATAGAGCAGGAGCTGCAGCCCACACAGCTTTTCACCTTCTCTCCGTCGATGGGGCAGTGGCGCTTTTCCAGAGAATGCCCTGCCTCAAAGACCGCCACCCGGAGCTTTTCATTGGATTTCTTTTCTTCCATCCCCTTCACCAGCTCATAGGCCGAGAAAATCCCGCCCGGTCCCGCGCCAACAATAATCACGTCATACTTCATACCGCCGTTCCTCCTTTCCGTTCGCTCTGTTTCGTTCTGTTTTCCCCTGTTCCCCCGCTTTTGCCCTAGCCTTCCAAAAATCTGTTTCCCGTCCTCCTCTCTATACTTCTTTCCGATAATCCGTTTCCCGTCTCAAGACATACTGCCGGTACAAACACTTCTCAGTCATTTGGCTTCATATAAAAATTCCCCGCCAGACTCTCTGTTTTGATCATGTTTACAAAGGCCTTGGGATCTGTTCTTCTGACACATTTCAAAACGGTCCTGACCTCATCACGCCCTACCACGGAGTACAGAATATTGCATTCCTTTTTCTGGTAACAGCCGACACCCTTGATCAGTGTGGCATCATGATTGGTCACATCCCGGATGGCCTCATAGATCTCCTCCGGTTGATTTGTGATGATCAGCAGGGTCTGTTTCTGATAACGTCTGTGCAGAAGATGCAGCATCTGAGTGGAGGTAAACTGGAAAATAATAGAATAAAGAGCCTCCTCCCAGCCGAACAATGCCCCTGCCACCACCAGCACCAGCACATTAAAACCAAAGACATAATTCCAGGCATCCATGTCAAACTTCTCCGACAGGAAAATAGCAATAAAATCCGTTCCTCCACTGGTGGCCCGGGCAAAAAGACAGATCGCCACGGCCAGTGCATTGAAAAGACCGCCGAACACCGCCACCAAAAGTGTGTCCTTCACAATCACATAGCTGGGAATCAAATCTGTAAAAACACCGGACAGAACCACCATCAGACAGGAATAAAGTGTAAAATTCCTGCCGATAAATTTATAGCCGATCACGATGGGAACCGCATTTAACAGCAGATTGATCACGGTAAAGGGCGGCTCCACCTCCCACAACATCAGACTGATCTGCTGGATCAGCCTGGTCAGACCGGTAAAGCCTCCGGGAATCAGATCCCCCGTCCGCACCAGAGTCTTCAGGTTTACGGCCATGATCAAAGCCGCCACCGTTATCATGGTTACTCTTTTCAGGAAATCCATTCCCTTCTCTTTATTTAACGATTTCATTTTACTACCTCCAGCCCGCTTTTCCTCCACAGCCTTTCTCGGAAAATCCGGTACCCTCCCCGCCGTAAAAACTCAATGACCGCAAAAGTCAATATACTCACCATACTCACTGCAATGCCTGCCACGGTCCCTGCCGGGCGGTAGCTTAAGCTGATCTCATATTCCCCCGGCTCCAGGTCAAAGGCCACCAGACAGCCCCCAAACAGCACACCCTCCGTCTCTTCTCCATTGACCAATATGGTCCATCCATCCTCATAGGGAACGGACAGGATCAGACGGCCCGGACCTTCCATGGTGATCCTGCCGGAAATGTGATCGCTTTCCCAGCTTTCCAGCTCCATATGCTGTGCGGAGAGAATCTCCAGCGCCTGTCCCAGCACCTCTTCGTCCAATCTGTAGACGTCCGCAGATATCTTGGGCGTTTCATCCTTTTCATCCCCGTTGGTCAGTGTCAGAGTCTCCCCCTCATCCAGGTATCCCAGATACAAAACCGCGCCCTTCTTCAGATCCTTAAATATTTCCTGATCCCTGGAACCGCCCAGACACTCCACCTTTCCGGTGCCCGAGGCCGTCAAAAGGGCATAATAGTTTCCGGCTTCCCTGGCCGTAACCCGCACATCGTCGCCCAGGACTTCCCCGCCATCCTTTACAAACAGCATACCCTTCACGCCCAGTGCTCTTACCATTTCATTCTGCAGCCGCAGGGCCTGATTGCTGTGTCCCTCAGGCAGATCGTACCCCAGGGGCGCCACATATCCAAAGGGAAGACGGGCATTACATTCATAGAGAAAGATATCGCCGCTTTGCTCCAGCAGTGTATACAGACTGCACTCATAATCCGCCTTTTCCCCGAACATGTAACCCACGTTCAGCATGGCCGAGGTCAGAGCCGTGGCTCCGTCAAAGCCATAATATACTTTACTGTGCCGCATTCCCAGCCTTTTATACAGATCCATTACCTGAGAATTCAAGGTGGAGGAAAATACGCTGGCAGTGGGATACCCTGTAAGAGTGCCGTCATTTTTGGTCTTGCGGGTGAATTTTTCCAGCCGGTACAGACTCTCTTCCCGCTCAAGGGTCTTCTCATACAGGGCCCTGTAATCTGCCTGCTGGCCCAGATAAGCCGAGCGGCTGGTGGTTCCCACGCTGGTGTCCCAGGTATTGATCCCGCACTCCGCGATCACCGCCGCCAGCGCTGCGGCAGCCAGGCCAATTCTGGCCGATGCCTCCCGCCTGGTTCGATACAGATACAATAAGATCCCGTAGATTGTCACAAATACCAGGGTCAGCATCTTGACTCCCAGTTCAAAATCCTCGTGATCGATAAATTTTTCGCAAAACAGGATAAAAACCACCGCCGCCAAATAACCGTACAGAATCATCCGGGGAGGGGCATCCTTCACATGCCGGTAGGCGTCATAGCACATTACCAATACCAGCAGGATATAGATAAAGGATTGTCTGGCAGGCAGGGAGTCAGGGTAATTAAGTCCATGCCAGATAAAGTCCAGAATATTCGTGGAAAAGCTCAGCAGCATAAAGCCTGCCAGCGCCAGCCTGCAGAATTTTTCCCGAATGGAAATTTTTTGATTTGCCACATACATGGGAATCAGCATCAGCGCCGCGCTGCCGCAGTAAATGTTGGGCCAGTGGTCCAATCCCCTCTCGGTATAGACACACATGCAGTGTCTCGCCAGCATATCCAGCACCGAAAAATAGGATTCCACCTTTTTGGGGAAATCCATATCTCCGAAATCTGTCTGCAGAATCGCACAGACCTCCGGAATCAGAAGAACAGCCGCCATCCCTCCTGCCAGAAGAGAATAAAGCGTAAAATACCCCAGGCTTCGCATCCTCTTTTTTTCCAGCGCCAGAAGCACACCGAAATACAGCACCAGGAAAATACAAATCATTATAGAAATATAAAAATTCGTAAAAATAGACAGCCCCAGCGTCACACAGTACAGACCGCACCTGCCTTCCTTTACCAGACGCTCCAGGCCCAGAACGATCAGGGGCAGCAGCACCACACAGTCCAGCCACATAATATTATAGTTGTAGGCCGCCATAAATCCGGAAAGCGCGTAAAAGCAGGCGAAAAACAAAACCGCGCCGTCCCTGGTTCCGAAATGGCGCCGCAGATAAATGCAGCTGGTCAGTCCGCATAGCCCGATCTTAACCACCACAAGATAACTCATAAACTCCATTAAAAACGCTTCCGGCACCAGCAGAGCCAGCACATGAAAGGGGCTTGCCAGATAATAGCCGTAAAGGGCCAGAAAATTAGAGCCGATCCCCACCTGATAGGAAAAGCTCAGGCTCTCGCCTCCCCTCACCTTATGGAGCAGCTCACTGAAAAAGGGCATATATTGGTGATACATATCGGAAAACAGAAAGCTTCTGTCCCCGAAAGGATATATTCCATTGATCATAAACAGCGTCAGCATAATCGCTGCAGGCAGCAAAAACGCTAAAACCAGTGCCGCCCGTTCCATCTTGAACTTCATCTTCCTTCGCCTTTCTGCCCTTTGTCTCTTCAGGGCTTTTTTGTTTCGACGAAATCCACTGTTCTATTTTAGCAGATTTTGCCTCTCAGATAAAGCCCCCAAGAGAAAAAACTACCCTTCCCTTCATAAAACCGGCGGCCTGCACATATATTTTTATTGTTCAAGCCGCGGCATTGGCAGAATCCTGCTTCCCAAACGCCGCCCGAAAATACCAGATCCGCCGGGACAGGCAAGGAGGAAAAGCAGTTGAACATCGCCATTGCAGGAAAAGAAGCTGAAACGATAAATTATGTCAAATATGTGGAAGACCTCGGCGTCCGGCCTCTGGTGACTCTGCAGGCAGAGGAAATCGCCCGCTGTGACGGACTGATCCTGCCGGGAGGCGGAGACATAACCCCCGCTTTTTTTGGTGAAAGCAACCATGGCTCCGGCAATATAGACACCGGCCTGGACATTCTGCAGCTTCAGGCCCTGGACCTGTGTATCGCAAAGCAGATCCCCGTGCTGGGAATCTGCAAGGGACTCCAGATCATCAACGTAGGGCTGGGCGGCAGCATAATCCAGGATCTCCCCACCGCACAACGACATAAATATATGGGCGGCGACCAATACCATCGCTGCGTGGTATCCCAAGATTCCTGGCTGTACGATCTGTACGGGGACAGCATGATCGTTAACAGCGCCCATCATCAGGGTATTGACCGGCTGGGACGGGGACTTCGGGCTGTCCAGCGCTGTCCTGACGACAACTGCATCGAGGCCATCGCTCATGACCGGCTCCCGCTGCTGGGCGTTCAATGGCATCCCGAGCGCATCGACCAAAAGCGGGCTATGATCTCAGGAGAGAAAGTTTTGGCTTACTTTGCTTCCCTGATTTCTTTTTCTCGGAATGGATGCTGTGGGTGACCTCCACTTTCATCTGCTCCCCTGCAATATCAAAAAGGGCTTTGACTACTTCCTTCAGGATATTCCTGGTCTCGTCATCCACCTCCTTCAAAGCTGTCACGATTCCATTCATGCTCCGCTTCCATTCGGCGGTAAACTGAATCAGATCATCAGCCTGGGAGGCGGAAATTACCTGATACAGGGTGTCCACAAAAATTTTCAGCCGTTCCTCATCCAAAGACAGCATCCAGGTATTCAGCGCATTACCCATGCGCTTTCTTCTCTCGTATACCCCCTTTGCTCTCTTTAAGTGGTTGTCCTCCACCAGCCATGTATACGGATCATGCTGGGCCAGCCCGATGGTCTTGCTCTCCACCACCTGAAAGCTCATGTCAAATTCAAAAATCATTCCCACCAAAGACGATTTGGGCAAAATTTTACTGACCCGGTCTGCGATCATGGCATAATTGCACCGTTCCATGACCTCAGGCCGAAATCCCGGACCGTCCATACTGTAAACGCGGATGATCCTGTCCTGTATCCGGGGCTGGCAGTTCATTGCGCTGTACACCGCCAGATTTCCCCCTTTGGAGTGGCCTCCCACGTAAAAAGGCTTGCGCAGACGCCCCGCCACCCGATTCAGATATCCCACGCTGTACTCCTGCCCCGGCACGGGAGACAAAAAGGCCATGTTGAAGTCTTCCTTCCAACCTACTATGGTCTCGTCCGTTCCACGGTAAGCCACATATATGGTGCCGTCGTCCAAAATATAGGTTATAGCTGAAAACTGAGTCTCCCATTCCTTTTCCACAACATTAACATAACAGTTCAGCTTCATATCGCGAAACCGCTTTCCTTCCAGCATTTCCTTAAAAAGAGCCCTGTTCACATGTTCATACCGCACATCCGCAAAAAGCTTTTCGAAATCCGGATGCTCTGCCAGGCTCTTAAGCGTAACCGACGGCCTGTTTTCGCTGACATCAGGCACCATACCGTCAAATTTTAAATATGACAGCTGACAGAGAGCCAGACTGTCCACCTCCGTCATGGGCATTTCCCGGAAGGAACGCCCTCCGTACTCCTTGATATAATCCAAAACTGTTTCCATACATACCTCCATACCCGCCCAGGCGGACATACAAAGCTCCGGCACCAGCCGAAAATATATGCATTTCCAAGTATATCCAATATTATCATTTTCTTCTGGGAAAATAAACAATTTGGCTGAAAATAATTGTTTTTTAATATAGAATATGTTATTTTTATATTATTATTTACAGAAACTTTATATTTGTTTTTTTTGTCTGCGCATGGAGGTAGATATGCCCAAAAAAACCAGCAATTCCCCCAAACTCTTCAGCCTGAACAAAAAGCTTCAGCTGATCATTGCCCCCCTTCTGATCGTATCCTTTATCATTACAGGAGTTATCATTTTTGCCAGCAGCAGCAAGTCCATGATGGCCAATACCAAGGAACTCCTTGCGCAGGAGGCGGAATCCGCCTGCAAATCTCTGACCATCACCATGCTGTCGGAAACGGGCGCACCCACGGCGGAAGCGGCCTACGAGCTGCTGGATCAGCCGGAAGAACTGGATGCACTGTACCAGCGTATGGATCTGAATGTCTCGGATGACGGCTTCGCCCTGCTGATCAACACGGAACACAATACCATTCTGTCCCGGGCATCCGGAGGCGGCAATCTGCTTTCCGATTACACTGCAGGAACTCTTCTGAATGAAATCAGCTCCCAGATCCGGGCAGGCAGCAAAGAGGTTTTCAGAGCGGAAGGCGACTCTGCAAAATACTATGTGGTGCTGGCATACATCGAGGGAACCCCCTTTGTACTGGCCTCCTGCATCGATCAAACCTATGTATACGCGGATCTGGAGCGTCTTCTGATCATCATTGCCCTGGTATTTGTAGTGGTTACCATTCTGGTGAGCATTGTTCTGGCCTTTGATCTTTATCTGGTAATGAAGCCCATGCACGAATTGACCAATACGCTGACAGTCATTACCGACGGGGACTTTACCACATCGGTTGCCATAAGAAGGAACGACGAAGTAGGTCTTATGGGCCGTTCCGTAAACGATTTTGTATCTATTATGCGGGATATCATTTCTGACATTCGTGATATTTCAGGACAGCTGGATCAGGCGGGTAAAGCCACAAAGCAGGTGGCCTCCAGGCTTAACGAATCCACCGATGCCCAGGCCTCCTCCATGGGCGACATGAAATCCACCATGGATCAGGTGGCCATCAGTGTTCAGGAGCTGGCCCTTCATGCCACTACCCTGGCCGACGTGGTGACTCAGACTAATCAGCAGGGAGAACGGGCTAAGGAAAACATGCAGCAGACCGTGGCCGTAGCCTCCCGGGGCCGCACCGATATGGAAGAAGTCAATCAGGCCATGGAAGCCATTGTAAGCTCCATGAGCCAGCTGGCGGATATCGTGGATAAGGTAGGCGCATCCACAGAGCAGATCAATACCATGGTAGGCATTATCAGCGATATATCCGATCAGACCAATCTGCTGTCTCTGAATGCCGCCATCGAAGCCGCCAGAGCCGGAGACGCAGGCCGGGGCTTTGCCGTGGTAGCCGAGGAGATCCGCAACCTGGCCGAGGTCAGCGCATCCTCCGCCTCCCAGATTTCCAGTATTATTGCCCAGGTCAATTCCCAGGTAAACTACATGGTAGAACAGACCACTCAGAGCGCCGCCTACATCCGGGAAAATTCCGATAAAATCACTGCCTCCTGTGAGGTTTTTGAGAATATTTATAAAAATGTGACAGACACGGATGCCATGCTCACGGAAATCGTCAGCCAGATCGCCCATGTAGATGGGGTAGCTACCAATATTGCCGCCCTCTCGGAGGAGCAGTCTGCCAGCGCTCAGGAAATCCTGGCCTCCACAGAGGTTATGGCCAACTCTTCCCTGGAGCTGTCCGAGGACAGCCGGATGGTTTCCGCCAATGCGGACAACGTGGCCGAGGCCTCCTTCGCCTTGACCGAGCATATGAGAAGGTTTAAAATTTGATGAAATACGCAAGAGAATGTATGGTTCAGGCACTGATCAGGCTCCTGGGGGAGAAACCTCTTTCTGCCATCTCCATCACGGAGCTGACAGCCGCCGCGGGAGTGTCCCGCATGACCTATTACCGCAATTATCAATCCCTGGATGATATCCTGCGGTCCCATCTGACAGATATTTTTGCAGATTATCGGCGGGATGTGGAAGCCTGGATCGATAAGGGAAATTATAACGACTATAAAAACATGCTTCACTGCTATGAATATTTCCGGATGCATGCCGATTTTATCCGCTGCCTTTTACAGTGTAACATGGGAACGCTTCTTTTGGAATCCCTGACTCAATATATCATTGACACCTATTACAAAGAAGAAAAGGGTATAGTTTTTTACTATACCCTTCAAGCTTTTGCCGGTTCTCTTTACAATATATATATCGCCTGGATCCGCAGCGATTCCAGGGAATCCGCCCAAAAAATGGCCTCTATCATCTGTGGGCTATATCCACGTACTCCTTCTCTTCCATAACACTCTTATAGGCAGGCCGGATAATTTTATCCATATTGATCAATTCCTCGATTCTATGGGCGCTCCATCCCACAATTCTGGCGATGGCAAATATGGGCGTATACATTTCCAGAGGAATCTCCAGCATGCTGTACACAAATCCGCTGTAGAAGTCCACGTTTGCGCTGACGCCCTTATAGATACGGGCCTTCTCCGCGATTACCTGAGGAGCCAGGCGCTCTATCATGGAGTAGAGGGCAAAATCCCGGTTCCTGCCCTTGGCCTCCGCCAGCTGTTCCACAAATCCCTTAAACACCTGGGCTCTGGGATCGGACAGGGAATATACGGCATGTCCCATACCATAGATCAGGCCCTTATGGTCGAAGACCTCCTTATTCAGGATCTTCTTCAGGTAATCTCTGACAGCATCCTCATCCTCCCAGTCGGACACCTTCTCACCGATTTCCCGCATCATCTCCACCACCTTGATATTGGCTCCTCCATGCTTGGGGCCCTTCAGGGATGAGAGCGCCGCCGCAATCACGGAATAGGTATCCGAACCCGAGGAAGTGACCACACGGGTGGTAAAAGTGGAGTTGTTTCCTCCGCCATGCTCCATGTGAAGCACCAGTGCAATGTCCAGCACCCGGGCCTCCAACTCCGTATACTGTTTATCCGGACGGAGCATCATCAGCAGATTCTCTGCTGTGGAAAGCTTTCTGGATGGACGATGTATGTACATGCTTTCGTCATTTTGATAGTGATTGTAGGCATGATATCCGTAAACCGACAGCATGGGGAACACGCTGATCAGGGCAATGCATTGCCGCAGCACATTCTCTATGGATGTATCACTGCAGTTTTTATCATAAGAAGCCAGCGTCAGCACGCTCCTTGTGAGGGAATTCATTATATCACTGCTGGGTGCTTTCATGATCACGTCTCTGGTAAAATTGGTGGGCAGCGTTCTATTGGATGCCAGAATATCCCGAAATTCCTTCAGCTGACGCTCATTAGGAAGCTTGCCGAACAAAAGCAGATATCCCGCCTCCTCGAAACCGAACTGCTTCCTGCGAAATCCCTTTACCAATTCGATGCAGTCATATCCCCGGTACCACAGCCTTCCCTCGCAGGGCATCTTTTTCCCGTCCACAACCTTGAAAGAGTCAATCCGTGATATATTTGTGAGCCCCGTGACAACACCGTTTCCGTTTTTGTCGCGCAAGCCTCTCTGCACCTCATATTTATCAAACAGTTCCGGCTCCAGCTGATCAGCCTCTCTGCACAATAATGCATAATCCTTCAGATATCCTTCATTTTTCTTCAATAGAACTACCTCCTGACTTTCAAAACTTTTTTCTGCTATGCTTCACTCCTTTCTTATCTTATCTTTTTTTATCTTCCTGTGTCAATTAAATTTATGTTAATTTTTACTATCCTGCTGAGCATACAGACATTCAATGCCCCGCTCGGCGAAATAATCCATCCACTCCCGGCCTGGACAACGGTCCGTCACCACCATATCCACATCAGAGAGCTCCCCGATCCGGGAGAATGACACATTGTCAAATTTAGTATGATCTACGGCCAGAATCCTCTGTTTTGCGGCTCTCATCATGGCCTGCTTCACCTCGGAAAACATTTCATTGGAATCCGTGATCCCTCTTTTCCGATCTATTCCCTTACAGGACAGGATCACCTTATCCGCGTAAAAGGAGCCGATGCCGTTCACCGCCCTGGATCCCACCAGCGCCAGATAGCTCTCCCGAAGCGTTCCTCCGGTGGAGATGATATCCCAGCCGCTGACATCGGAAAGCTCCACCAACACTTCAATGGAGTTTGTGATCACCGTCAAACGCCGCCGGCTCTTCAAAGCCTTGACAATGGCCACTGCCGTGGTGCTGGGATCCAGAATGATATGTTCTCCTTCCTGCACCAGTCCCTCCACCAGACCGGCGATGACCCGCTTCCCCTCCATGTTCCGCTTTTTCCGCACATTAAAAGGCATGTCAAAGCCGCTGTTTTCGTTGAGGATCGCCCCGCCGTAGCTCTTTGATGCCAGTCCCTCCTTGTCCAGCCGGTCCAAATCTCTGCGGATGGTTTCTTCCGACACACCAAAAAGAGTGCTCAGCTCGCTGACCACTACCTTTTTCTCCTCCTGCAGTTTTTCCAGAATCAGATTTCTCCGCTCCACAGCCAGCATTCGTGCATCCTCCTCTTCACCGTCAGGTCTCGGTATCATACTCCAATTACAGAATCGCCTTGCAGATCTGCGGATCCGGATGGGCAATTACCGTAGAATCCAAATACATGCCGCTTTCGGCCACACTGCTTCTGGCCCGGGAAATGGCCGCCTCCACCGCGGATACTTCCCCGCACAAAAATAAATAGGACTTTCCGCACATTCCCTTGGCCACCCTCAGCTCGATCAATTCTACCTGCGCCGTCTTGGCCGCCGTATCCGCCGCCACAATGATGGAGGCAGCGTCAAAGGTTTCCAGAATTCCCAGAGAACTGACATGCTCAATATGAGTTGTGCCGTAAATAGCCGGAAAAATTCCCTCATGAGGATTGCCCAGCACAAAGCTGTCGATGAGCTGCTCCGGATACCCGCTTTCTGCCGCGCTGACGGCAGCCTCCACCGCACTCAAATCTCCTGTGATCAGTGCGATATATTTCCCGGGACACACCGTCTGTGCTTCCACCAGCTCCACAGCCGCAGTCTTTACCATAATATCTGCTGCGGCTACACCGGCGGATACCGTCTTAAACTCTATCATGCCTATCGCTCTGCCCATTGCTCTCTCCTGACTGTGCAAAATCTATGTATACAAATAATTATTTCACGCTGATCGTAATATATCTGTCGTTGACTTCCCGGACAATACCGTCTGCAGAAGCATGAATGCCCACACTCAGCCCCTCCGCCGGTCCGGCAATGCAGTCTCCCGTCTTAACCTGCTGTCCCTTCTCCACCAAGGGAACCGACGGTGCACCAATATGCTGGCTTAAAGGGATGCGCACCTTACGAATCAACTGCTGCTCCTGCCAGAAGCCCTCCGGCTGAAGCGGCGCCTCCACATCATATTTTGAAAGGCCCAGTCTGGCCGCCAGCCTTTTCTCCGGCACCCTCCGGTATTCCCGGCCTTTCGAAACACCCGCCCCGGCAGCCGAGGGAGGTTTCACTCCCGCCTTTCGCAGTCCTGCCTTATAATCCCCAATCAGGCTCCTGGGGGACAGTCCCTGGGGACAGGAAAAGCTTTCACACAAGCCACAGGAGCTGCAGAACATTGTGTTCAGAAATACCCCCATATCCTGAAAATCCCCATTGGCGGCGCTTCGCATAAACCGATGGGGCTCGATGGGATGTCCCAAAGCATGTCTGGGACAAAGGCTGGTACAGGTCTCGCACTGACAGCAGGCGGAAGCCGCCCGCTTCAGGTCTATGGCCGCATTTCTGTCCTTCCTCCGCACCAGAGAATGGGACCGGTCCAGTACGATCACCCCATTGGTGGTCTTTGTCACTACCTCCCCCTCCCGAGCCAGGAATCCCATCATGGGTCCTCCCACCAGAAAGACAGGATCCCTGGCAGTCATCTCACCCCCATGGCACACCACATCCTCCAGAAAAGCTCCCAAGGGAACTCTTACCGTCACAGGATGCTCCACCTCTCCCACTATAGAAACCAGCTTATCCGTCACGGGATGCTGCTGTTTCATGGCACGGTATATATTATACACCGTTTCCACATTCAGCACCACCACGCCCTCCTCAATGGGAAGACCTCCCGGGCGGATAACCTTTCCCAGAGCTTCATAGATCAGTACAATCTCGTCTCCCATAGGATAGGCGCTCTCCAACAGCTGCAGCCTCATCTTGGGATAAGCATCTATATATCTATCCACAGCCTTACATGTGGCCTTATATTCTTTTTTTATCCCGATGACTATCTGCCCGGCTCCCACTGTCCGGGCGATCTCATCAAGGGTTTCCAGTATTTCCTCTGCATGCCGCTCCAAGAGCTGCCGGTGCAGCTTCAAAAGAGGCTCACATTCCGCACAGTTCATCAGAATGACCTGCGCCCGTTCATCCAGCTTGGCATAGGTCGGAAACCCGGCGCCGCCGGCCCCCACAATGCCTCGCTCCTGCAGAAGCTTTTTTAACTCCTGAATTTCCATAACCTCTCTCCGTCTCTGGCAGACCGGTCTCCTGGCTTCGCACAGGGCCGGCAAATCACTCATTCATCGACAATCCCCACAATGGCAGCGTCCACCGGCGCATTTTCCATGCCCACCCGGGCGGCGCTTCCCATGGCCACCAGAACAGTCTCCCCGATGCCTGCGCCGATATTGTCAATGGCTACAAAACGCTCCGATCCACCCTTCATTTCCTTTAAGGGCTCGATAACCATAAACTTGTTTCCTATCAGATTTTCACTTTTTCGGGTGGAAACAATGCTTCCCACTACTTTACCGATCACCATGTTATCTCTCCTGTCGGACGAACCGAACCCTTCCATAATGCTGCAGCCGCCGTTTACAGGATCGTGACCTTTTGGCCTGTACAGATCCCGCTGGCATTCGCCTCATCCGTATCAATATGCATTTCCAGCGTAAAGCTGTCATGTACCCGGATCTTTACCTGATTAAATATGGTTCCCCGCTGGTTATCTGCCTTCACAGAAACAATATCACCGTCATGTACTCCTGCCGCCGCAGCGTCCGCGGGAGACATATGAATATGGCGCATGGCTATGATACAGCCTTCCTTCAGATATATGACGCCTTTCGGCCCTGCCACTGCCACAGGAGCGCTTCCCGCAATATCTCCCGACTCTCTGACCGGAACCCGAATCCCCAGCTTCAATGCGTCGGTAGCCGAAACCTCCAGCTGGGATGCCTTTCTTACAGGTCCCAGGACTCTCACGTTCTCAATGGCCCTCAGCTTCAATCCCACCACGGTCACCGTCTCGTTGCAGGCATACTGGCCTCCCATCAAATCCTTCTTTTTTGTCAGCTGATATCCCTGGCCAAAAAGAGTTTCCACGTGCTCCTGCGTCAGATGGATATGCCTGGCAGAGACTCCCACCGGAACCTGAAAGCCGTTCTTTTTCTCCTCCATGGCACTCAGCGCCTGAAGGACCAGCTTAGTAATCATTTCAACTGTCTGTTGTTCCATTTTCTGCCCCTCTGATCAGCGTCCTGCTGCCGCCGGAACTGCTGAATTTTGCCCGCGGCCATGCCCGCGGGCTTCGAAATACCCGTCCAAGGCCTTCGAAGCCCGCATAAAAGTTTACTGTACCTTGGGAAGAATCATCTCCACATCTGTATGAGGGCGGGGAATCACATGAGTGGCCACCAGCTCTCCCAGCTTGGCAGCGCTTGCGGAGCCTGCCTCCACAGAAGACTTCACTGCTCCCACATCTCCACGAACCATTACTGTCACCAGTCCGGATCCGATCTTCTCTGTCCCCACCAGTGTCACATTAGCCGCCTTACACATGGCGTCCGCCGCCTCGATGGCTGCCACAAGGCCTCTTGTCTCCACCATTCCCAATGCTTCCTGTGCCATTTTTCTTTCCTCCTCTTTCCTGATGTTGCAGACCTCCTCCGGAATGCCGTTTTCCCGGTGTTGTCTGTCTGTTTTGGGCCCTCCCTTGGGTTCCCCTTTGGTTTCACTTTTGGTTTCACCATTGCTTTGGCTTTTGGTTTCACCTTTGATTCCGCTTTTACGTTCCTTTTCCTTCATCCTGCGTCTAAACCTCCTGGATGGTTCCCGGGTCCAACCCGGATTCCGCCTCCGGCTTTTTCATAAATCTACCGGCGCTCAGCTCTATAAGCCGCAGGATCTCCTGATGAGGATTGGCGATGACCCCCTTTGCCGCCGGCTTCCTGACAGCCTTTGCCGTCGCGGTTTCCACAGCCTCGGTGACAGACGCCACATCACCCTTCACGACAATGGTTACCAGGCGCCCGCCCAGCTTTCGCTCCCAGGTGGCCAGCTCCACGCCGGAGGTCTTGCACATAATATCCAATGCATCCACAGCCGCCACTACGCCTGAGACTTCTATAAAGCCTAATGAAATGTTGCTCATAGACTGGCTCCTTTACCTTTTTTGCCGCTTAGCGGCGCAAATCCGATACCGGAAAATGCTTTGATCAACGCTTCCTCAGATATGCGGCAGAATTTTTTCCACATCCGCATGGGGTCTGGGAATCACATGGGCGGCCACCAACTCACCCAGCCTGCTGGCCGCTGCGGATCCGCTCTCCACGGAAGCCTTCACCGCTCCCACATCGCCGCGTACCATCACTGTCACCAGTCCGGATCCGATCTTTTCCGTACCCACCAGAACCACCTCCGCGGATTTGGTCATTGCATCCGCCGCCTCGATGGCTGCCGTCAGTCCTCTTGTCTCTACCATTCCTAATGCTTCCTGTGCCATAACATTTTCCTCTCTTTCTCTTATGGGCAATATCTTTTATACCTTCAGTTTTTGTCAAATGCATTCAGCTTCAGCATCTTTCCCGTATCTTCCGTGGGCCTTGCGATGATGTGCTTTTGTACCACCCCGGTAAGGGATTTGGCCATTGCCTCCCCCGCTTCCATTGCAGCCTCCACAGCCGCCACACTTCCTCTGAATTTTACTGTTACCAGAAGAGGCACAGGCAGAGAATCCGCGTTGGCCGGTTTGTTTTTGTCAAAAGTCTCCAGCCGCACATCCGCCGCCTTACAGCCTGCATCCGCCGCCATAAACGCACAGACCAGCCCGTATACCTCCAGAATTCCCGCCGCTTCTTCCATAACACACATCCCTTCACACTTTATTGATGACTGCGATCTTCAGTCCCTTCATGGACAGATTGGTCTTCAGGGCCTCATTGATCTCCTCTAGTGGATAGGTATGGGTAATCAGCTTATCCATGGGAAGCCCCAGCTTCTTTGCGCTCTTTAAAAAGTCAAAGGTTGTCGCATAATCTCTCAGAGTGTACACCCAGCTTCCCACCGTGGTGATTTCCTTGGCGCAGATATCAAAGTGCGGATTGATCGTGGCATCTCCTCCGTTGATAAAGAAGCCCAGCTCGCAGAGGCCTCCGCCGTTACGGATAAATTTGTAAATATTGGAATGTCCCGCCGGAGAACCGGTGCACTGGAACGCAAAATCCACCAGATGCCCCTCGCCCTTTTCCTGAACTGCTGCCGTCAGCGCCTCTATTCCTTTATACTCCTTGAAGTTTACCGTGTCCGACGCCCCCAGCTGCCTGGCAAAATCCAGGCGCGTCTGCTCTCCGTCCACAGCAATGATCTTATTGATACCCATGGTCCGCAGAATCCCAATGCAAATCAGGCCGATAGGTCCGCATCCCTGTACCGCCACTCTGCTGTTAAAACGCAGAATTCCTGTGCTCTTCGCCCGTTCCACCGCATGGATCAGCACTGCACAGGGCTCAATCAGAATCCTGGAATACAGATCCAGATCACTTACGTTAAATACCGTGGAACCGCCCCGGATCAGTATGTAGTCGGAAAACCATCCGTTCAGATGAATATCATCATCCGGAAGCAGACCGTACACATCGGCGCCTCCCACATTCTGTTTGTTCAGGTCAAACATGGTGATGTCGGGATTATCCTTGAAGATCATGCAGGTGACCACCTTGTCCCCCAGCTTCAGTTCCTTTCCCGCACTGTCTCTTTTTACGTTTTTTCCCATCTTAACGATCTCACCGGTGCCCTCATGTCCCAGAGCCACAGGAATCAGTCCGAAGGGATCTCTTTTGAATTCATGGGCATCCGTACCGCAGACGCCGCAGCCCTCCACCTTCACCAGAATATCGTCGTCCCCTACCGCCGGCATGGGAAACTCCTTTACCTCAAAATACTCCAGGTCCGTGAGCATAGCCACATGGGCTGTGGATGGAATTGCACTGCCCGAACCGTCCCGGCTAACGCCTGCGGATGATATCCCGCCTGTACCCGCCATATTGGCAAGCACCTGTTTTACGATCTCCTCTATCTGTGCCGTATCAGCCATTGCCGAACTCCTTTCTCTGTTTCTGTCTCAGCTTCTATCTGCCCTTGGTTTTCCACCGGCATCCCCTTATCTGCTCCGGCATCACCGAATGCAAAGGCTGTCTGCCATAACGCAGCGCCTGCTCTTGGTGAAGGTTTTTGTACTGGTCAGCCCTTCTCCGGTTCGGCTGGCTATGGTAAAGGTACAATATCCCTCGCCTCCGAAGCCAAGCGCCGCATAGGAGGGCGCGTTTTTTACCAGAATCGCCGTATCGATCTCCCTGGCATACTTTGTGATATGATCGATATTCTTTGAATGGATGTGCGCCGAATGACGGTTCCCGTGTTCCAGCCACACCGCTTTTTCAATGGCATCGTCTATATCCCTGGCCCGAACCATTCCCAGAATGGGCATCATCAGCTCCTCGGAAATCAGCGGATGTTCCTTTTCTCCCTCAAAAACAATGCATCGAATGTTATCCGGCACAGTCACGCCGATCATGCCAAGCAGGGTCCTGGCATCCCGCCCCACGCATTTGCGATTCAGCCCCTTGGGCGTCAGCACCGTGGCGGTCAGCCGCTCCTGCTCCTGGCCGGATATGAGATAACAGCCCTGTTCAGAGATCATATAATGCATCAGCTCATCCGCAATGGAGTCCACCGCCACAATCTCCTTTTCCGCAATGCAGGGCAGATTGTTGTCAAAAGTACAGCCGTTTACAATATCCTCTGCCGCCTTTCTCACATCCGCCGTCTCGTCCACCACTGCGGGAGGATTGCCCGCGCCGGCGCCTATGCCCCTCTTTCCCGAGGAAAGCACCGCCGTGACCACCCCGGGCCCGCCGGTGGCGGCAATCAGGGGAATATCCCTGTGCTTCATCATAATATTACTGGTCTCCAGGGTAGGCTTCTCCACCGTACAGGCCACATTATCGGGTCCTCCCGCCTCCATGGAAGCCTCATTAATCAGATTCAGGGCAAAAATAGATGTCCTGATGGCCTGGGGATGGGGATTAAACACCACCGTATTGCCCGCGGCAATCATTCCCATAGAATTGCAGAGCACTGTTTCACTGGGATTGGTACAGGGCGTAATGGCGCCTATGACCCCGAAGGGCCCCATCTCGATCAGGGTTAAGCCTCTGTCGCCCGACCAGGCAGTGGTTTTCAGATCCTCTGTACCCGGAGTCTTGTCTGCCACCAGATGATGCTTCAATATCTTGTGGCCCACATTGCCCATACCTGTCTCGTTTACTCCCATTCTTGCCAGAATCTCTGCATTTTCGTGGGTCTTCCTGCGGATATTGCTGATAATCTGCTCCCTCTGGTCCAGGGACATTCTGCGAATCACGGCCTGGGAAGCCTTTGCCGCCGCAACAGCTTCGTTCATATCCTGGAAAACACCATGGCTTCTCGCCGCAGGTTCCGCCATATTCAGCTTTGCCACCACTTCCTGGACAATATCCTGTACCAGGCTTTCACTCACTTGCATATAATCCTTTCCTTCCCTGTCTCACAACAGTTATTGTCTTAGTTGAATTCCGCCAAGACCGCCGGTGGCCGCCGTCAGCCGTTTCCCCATGTCTTTGGTCATTCCTCCGGCCTCTTCCCCTCCGCCGTTTCCCGGCGCACTCAGTCCGGCCACAGTTTCCTCCAACACCCTGCGGACTATTTTTTCGATCTCTGTCCTGTTCACGCTCTCTGTGTGTCCGCCGTACATCTTAACCTCCATGCCGCGTCTCTTGCGGCAACCCGATGCAAATTTTGCGCAGGCGATTTCACATCTGCGGCTTAATCGGGGCCGTGTGCGAAAACTGCCGACAGCTATCTTCCCAGCTGCTCCAGCACCTTCCTGGTGATCTCAGCCACCAGCTCCGCGGAAGCGTTCCCGTTCTTCGTCCCCTTACAGTCTCCGCCGCAGGTGTGGCAGCTGGGCTTGCCTTCCTTGGCATTGGGGCAGAGATTTGCCGGATGACGGCCTTTCATGCCGAACTGCCTTCTGATCTCATAAAGATCCTCCACCTGCTGAGGAGTAAATTCCTTGGGACCGCCCAGGACTCTGGACTGATACAGCAGCTGCGCATAAAATTCCACGGATTCCATCTTCAGATAAGCGCTCAGCAAAGAATCGGAATAGGTCAAAGCCCCATGGTTCTCCAGAAGAACCGCGTCAAAATACTGAACATATTCCGATACGGCGTCGGGGATCTCCATAGTAGAGGGCCTGCCGTATTTGGCGATGGGCACACATCCCAGAGCAATAACCGCCTCGGGCATAATCGGCTGTGTCAGCGGAATTCCCGCAATGGCAAAGCTGGTGGCATACACGGGATGTGCATGAACAACGCTCCTCACGTCAGGCCGCTCCTGATATACCCGCATATGCATCTTGATCTCAGAGGAAGGCTTGAATCCGCCGTTCGCCTGAATCACATTTCCCTGGGCATCCACCTTACAGATATACTCGGGAGTCATAAAGCCCTTGGACACCCCGGTGGGCGTACAAAGATACTCGTTGTCATTCAGCTTCACGGAAATATTGCCATCGTTAGCCGCCACCATATTCCGGTTGTAGATCCTTTTACCGATATCACATATCTCTTTTTTGATCTCGTACTCGTTCTGCATTTTGATTCCTCCTGATTTGTTGATTCTTGTCCTCATTATAAGCCGCATTCCCACACAAGTCAACATAATAATGTTGAATTATGTGGTTTTATGTGTGAACAGTTCACACGTCAGCCTCTCAGATACTCCAGCAGTGCCTCCACGCCCTCCCCGGTAACTGCGTCCACATAAAAAATCCTCCTGCACCCGGCGTTTCTCAGCCACAGCCCCGCCAGCTCCCTTCGAGCTTTGGGCTCATTGATCTTGGTCACAATGCCGATTACCTCCCGGTTCACCATACAGGTGATGTTGGGCGGAAACAGGCTGTAGCTTTCCGTGGCAGCCGCCAGCAGTCCCACCACATCCGCTTCATAGGCGTACAGGGCCAGCGCGTAGCCCAGATGATGGGTCTGGGCATATTCTCCCGGGGTATCGATCAGCACATCATCATAGTGAATATATTGCGTTTTGTGGTAATGCACAGCTTCTCCGGTGAGTGCCTGTTTCAATGTGGTCTTACCGCTCTCACTGCGGCCCATGAGAATCAGCCTCTTCATGCTTTAATACCCCTGTAATGTCTTACGTCCTTGTAATACTGCATACGGTATACTTCAGCACATCTCTCACATAATCCAAAATGGCCTGTTCCGAAGCCTCCACCTCCGACACTGTCCCCGTGATGATCAAGGATCCGCTGAACCGGTCCACAAATCCCAGATCCACCGATGCCGCCTTCATGGCCACATCCGCCATGATAATAGCCGTCTCCGCCGGGGAGACCGTCAGAATACCAATGGCAGCTCTTGAGCAGTCCATCCCCGGATTCAGTCCCAGCTTTTCATATAAAAGGGGATCCGGGTTCGCAATCAGGTGGGCCAGGGTGATCTGCTTCCCCGGCACCAGCTCCTGGACAATCCTTTGTTTATTTCTGTCGTCAAGCCAATCCATTTCCATACCTCTTCCTATCCCCCGATCTGACACCGCAATCCCGTATCTGTCTCAACTTTCCGTTTCACCATTTCCATATATTCCGGCTCCGGAGGCAGAATATGAGGCAGCTCGTAGACTCTCCCCAGACCCTCATACTTATCCTGTCCCAGCCTGTGGTAGGGAAGCAGATAAATGTCCTCCACCCCGGGAAGGCTGTCCGCAAAGGCCGCAATTTCCCCAATCTCCTCCGGCGTATGATTAAAGCCGGGAATCACCGGCACCCGGATGCTGAGCCGGGTCATCCCCGAGGCCGCAATGCTTTTTGCATTTTCCAGCATCAGCCCGTTGCCTCTGCCGGTAAACTGCCGGTGTTTTTCACTGTTCATATGCTTGATATCCATAAGGTAATGATCTAAATCCGGAAGAATTCCTTCTATCACCCTCCACTCCGCACAGCCCATGCTCTCCATGGCGGTGCGGATTCCCATTGCTTTTGCTCCCCGAAGCAGTGCGCCGGCAAACTCCGGCTGACACAGGCTCTCCCCGCCGGAAAGGGTCAGCCCGCCGCCGGAGCGGTTATAATAGGGCCTGTCCTTCTCCACAATTTCCAGAACCTGCGCCGCCGTCACATCCCGCCCCACCGTTTTTTTCCTGCCGTTCACCGTCATTTCCTGAATCCCGTATTCCTGAGATTCCGGATTGCAGCACCATTTACAGCGCAGTACACAGCCCTTGAGGAAGCAGATGGTTCGTATTCCTTCTCCGTCGTGAATGGAATATCGCTGTATATCAAAAATCCGTCCTTTTGTCTGTAGATAATCCGTAGTCACTTTCTGTCCTCACCCATTGCCGAAACTTCTGGGAAATCTCTGAAAAAACCTTTCCCTCACCCGATTAGCACCGCTCTTAAAATCCCTGTTCCGTCCTCCGGATGATGTCATCCTGCAGAGATTTGGAAAGAGTGGTAAACAGTGCGCTGTAGCCTGCCACCCGCACCACCAGATGAGCGTATTTTTCCGGGTGCTCCTGGGCATCCAGCAGAGTCTGCCGATCCACCACATTAAACTGCATGTGGCTTCCCTTTTGGTCAAAATAAGAGCGGATCAATGCCACAAAATTTTCAAGCCCCCGCTCACCGCTCAGAGCCGTGGGGTGAAATTTCTGATTGAACAGAGTGCCATTGGAAGCAATGCCATGATCCAGCTTTGCCACGGAATTGGCTGCCGCCGTGGGTCCGTTCACGTCCTTTCCCGCGGAGGGCGACACGCCGTCCGCCACAGGGGTGTGGGCCAGCCGTCCGTCGGGCGTGGCTCCCGTCTGAGCCCCCAGGGGCACGTTGGCGGAAACCGGATACAGCCCCGCCTGGAACTGTCCCCCTCTGGGATTGCGGTATTGCAGAAGGGGCCGGGTGTATGTATATGCCACATCCCTGGCAAACAGATCCACCTCCTCAATATCGTTTCCAAACTTGGGAACCTGGTCGATCAGCTCCCGAAGCTCCTCATAGCGTTTTTTCTCCTCCGGAGAAGGCTGTGCATTCATCACCGCCGCGATCATTTCCGGGATCTGGCTCTCCTCCACTGCTATTCCTCCGGCTTCCAGCTCCCGCAGAATCTGAGCGACAATCTCCCCGGCGCTTACGGCGTCAAAGCCCTGACCGTAATTCATGGCCAGCGCCCTCTTGTATTCGGTCATGGTCACCTTTTTCTGATCAAACACCAGGGTTTTCACAGCATACAGAGAGTCCGCCATATTGGCCACTCCAAAGCCCTGAGGACCGGTAAAGTTGTAGACGGCGCCGCCTTCCTGAACTGATTTTCCCCGTTTGATGCAATCCTCCACCATACAGGAAAGGAACGGCAGGGGGCACCTGACCGCGTGAGCCGTGTCAATGGCATTGTCCGCGTTTACCAGCAAAGAAATATTGTATTCCTGCTGCTGTTTATAGGCATCATAAAATTCTTCAAAGGTGTTCATATCCTCCACCCGGCCTGTCTGGGGGCCGATCTGTTCCCCCTTGTCCCAGCCGTTGGAAAATACCATCTCCAGCGGACGGCACATATTATAAAACGCCGCATCATGCCAGCCTTCCGTCTTTCCCGCCTTCTGAGGCTCCACACAGCCTATGATATTATAATCCCTGGCATCCTCCAGGCTCAGTCCTCTGCTCAGCAGAGAGGGAATAATCACCTCATCATTATAGTAGGCCGGAAGTCCGATTCCTGTCCGGGTCAGTGCCGCCGCCTTCAAAAGCAGATCGTGGGGGGACTTATTCCACACCCGGATGGAAAGGGATGGCTGGGGAAGAAATACATGGGCGGAGGCCGTAATGCACATAAAGGACAGGTCGTTGGTCACATCCACCCCGTCCTTGTCCTGACCTCCCACGATCAGATTCTGAAACAGGCTGTAGCCTGCAAAGCCCTCGGCGCTGGCGGCGTCCCGGCACTTGTTCAGATCGTTCAGCTTCACCCAGATGCAGTCCAGAAGCTCCTGGGCAAACTCCCTGGTAAGCCTCCCCTCCTCCAGATCCTTTTTATAATAGGGGTGCATATATTGATCAAAACGGCCGGGAGAAATGGAATGACCGCTGGATTCCAACTGTAACAGCTGCTGGACAAACCAGAAGCTCTGGCAGGCCTCATAAAAGGACTCTGCTCCCCTGGCCGGCACTCTCCTGCAGTTTTCGGCTATCCGGAGAAGCTCCTGCCTTCTTGCCGGATCGGCACAGTCTGCCGCCTCCTGATCCGCCAGCCGGGCATACCGTTCCGCATAACGGATCGCTGCCCTGCAGCTGATCATCACGGCCTCCAGAAACGAACCCTTGGTACAGTAATCCGCATCCCCCGGATTACAGCCGGCCAGCTCCTCCCGGGCCTGCTCCAGAATACCCTCAAAGCCCATGGCCAAAACCTTGTCATATTGTACGGTCACATGCCCTACCCCGTTATAAAAATAATTACCCGGGGTAAACATATTATGATCTATAGCCTTCTTTGTCTCCTCCGCCATCAGTGACAGAGCCAGTTCACTGGTGGTTTTCCCTTTCCAATAGGTATGAGCCTCCAAAAGCTCCTTTTTCGTCTGCTCCGATATATAGAAGGGATCCGCCTTCCGGTGCTCCACCGTATCAAACTCTGCTTCCAGCCACTCATAAGAGAACTCCGGATAGGTCTGACACCCCCGGGGCGCAATGGTAGTGCTTCCCACAATCAGCTCATCTTTTCTTATAATAATGGGGATGTTGTCCAAAATATGCTCAAAAGCCAGCGCACGCCGCATGATAATCGGTTTATCCTCCGTGGCCCGGTAGGATTCCGTGATCAGCCTGGCTCTGGCGGACTCAATCTCCGGCATCCTGGCATATAAGTCTGCCACCAGTCTGGGAATTCTTTCCGTTTTGGGTATCTCCCGGGTATCGTATTTTGCCATATGATCCTTCCCTTCCGCTTTGTCTGCTTTTACACAGACTGCGTTTGTGATTTCCATGCCTTGTTATCAGTATATGCCTGCGCCATACAAATGTCAATAAATCAGACATGTATTTTATTGTTTTATGTTGTATTTATTTGGTTTATGTTGTTTCTTGCAAAATGTAAAAAAAAGGCGGGATTTTCTCCGCGCCGCTTTCTTCTATGCCTGCTTATTTTTTAACTTCTTCCATTCTGCACTGGTGCACCTTTCTGACCGTATCATAATTGATGCCTGCCAATATAACGCTTTCAATTCCTTCCCGCCTCAGCTTCTCACAATATTCCCTTTCTCTGATCTGTTCAAGGGCCTTCTCCGGCGTACTGTCTGCCTTCAGCTCAATAACGATTCCCGGCAGGTTTCTCTTTCTGGGATAAAAGATAAAATCTGCAAATCCCTTTCCGCTTTTTTCCTCTCTCTCTATCCTGTACTTGTTTCTGGCTGAAAGATATGCCAGCGTCACCACACAGCTCCCTCATGATAGGTCAGCAGACCATATATAATCATGGTCATTGTTTTTTTCAATGATCGCCGACTTATCAACAAAATATTTTCCACTGCACAGCATTTGAAAATCCTTACATGCACCGTTCGTGTTCAGATATAATGCCATTGCCGCACCTCCCAGCTGTTTATGTGCCTACCTTATCATAAATGTATCAGAGTTTCAATGGCAAAAATCATTGTAAAGAGCCGGAACCGGTGGTAGAATGTATCAGATAAAACGTACCCAAAAGCATAATGGAGGTATAAAATTGATCAGAAAAACAAAAAACGGAAATGACCAGAAATTTGGTAAGCTTAACAGACTTGTATGCGCCGCCGCGGCAGTAATTCTGCTGTCCCTCCTGAGTGCATGTGCCGGACAGAAAAGCGATGAAAAATCCCTGCGCGAGCACGGCATGGATGTCATTAAGGTCATGGAGGAAATGGTAAAAAGCAGTGAATACGGCAGCCTGATAGGCAGCAATGCAGACGCAGTGGAGGAAATACGCGCCGATCTGGCTGCCGGGGACTATACCGCTCCCCAGGCAGTCTATGAAATCGGCCTTCCCTCTATTCAGAACCTGCTGACCCTGACCGGAGGAGACGGGCTCATGGACGGCTTTTCAGATGCCCTAAAGAACCAGCTTACAAATAAAAGCGCATCCAGCCTGGTGAACCTGCTGAACTCCAGAAGCGGCTATGCTCCTCTGGCCGCCGCCTCCGTATATACCGCAAACAAAACCTTTGACAGCGAAGCCCCCACGGAAAACACGCTCTATCTGTACACCTTCGAAATGGGATATCCCGTTGCAGTGTCCTTTATTGCAGGAGAGGACCGTTCCGTGACAGCCTCCGGCACCTTCCTCATAGTGGAGGATTTTGACATTCAGGCCGTCGAACAGCTGACGGCAATGCTGAAACAGCTGGGCCTTGAGGTCACAATCCGCCAGCTGCCATAGCAACACCACCTCCGCGGTAACGCAGACTTTACTGCACGGTAAGATTCGAATATCCCATCAGGCTTTCGTCCACGGCCCGGGCAGCCTCCCTGCCCTCCCGGATGGCCCAGACCACCAGTGACTGGCCCCGATGCATATCACCGGTAACAAAAATCCGTTCCCTGCTGGTCTGGTATCCTCCGGCCCTGGTTTTCACATTGTTGCGTCCGTCCAGCTCCACTCCAAAAGCCTCCGCAATGTAGGCTTCGGTTCCCAGAAAGCCCGCGGCAATCAGCGCCAGATCTGCCTCCAGTATTTTTTCGCTGCCGGGTACCTCCTGCATGCTCATCCTCCCGGTTTCCGCATTTCTTTCCCATGTCACCTTTACGGTTTTGACGCCCTTCAAATTTCCGCTCTTCCCCTTGACAAACTCCTTTACCGTGGTTTCATAAATCCGGGGATCCCGGCCATATACCGCAATGGCCTCCTGCTGTCCATAATCCGTCTTACAGATTTTGGGCCATTCCGGCCAGGGGTTATCCTCCGCCCGCTCATCAGGCGCCTTGGGCATCATTTCCAGCTGAACCACACTTTTGGCCCCGTGGCGGATGACGGTTCCCACACAGTCGTTTCCCGTATCTCCGCCGCCGATGATCACCACCCGCTTTCCCTTGGCATCCACATATTTTTTGTCCTCAAATCCGGAGTCCAGAAGGCTTTTGGTATTTGCCTTCAGAAAGTCCACCGCAAACCATATTCCTGCCACATCCCTTCCCGGCACCTGAATATCTCTGGGCCGGGAAGCGCCGCAGGCCAGAATCACCCGGTCAAAATCCCGAAGCAGCTCCTGCGCCTTGACGTCCTTTCCCACATCCACTCCGGTGACAAAGACCACCCCTTCCTCCTCCATGATCTTTCGCTTCCGTTCAACAATCCTCTTCTCCAGCTTCATATTGGGGATACCGTACATCAGCAATCCGCCCACCCGGTCAGAACGCTCAAAAACCGTGACGGAATGTCCTCTTTTGTTCAGCTGATCCGCCGCAGCCAGGCCCGAGGGGCCGCTGCCCACAACAGCCACGGTCTTTCCCGTCCGCACCTTGGGGGGCTGGGCTGCCGCAAAGCCCTGCTCGTAGGCGTTTTCTATGATGGCATATTCGTTTTCCTTTGTGGACACCGGATCCCCGTTCAAGCCGCAGGTACAGGCCGCCTCGCAAAGGGCGGGGCAGACCCTGGAGGTAAACTCCGGAAAATTATTCGTCTTCTGCAGACGGCTGTAGGCCTCCTGCCAGTTGCCTCCATACACCAGATCATTCCACTCGGGAATCAGATTGTGCAAAGGACAGCCGCTGGTCATCCCGCAGATCGTCATCCCCGACTGGCAGAAGGGCACGCCGCACTCCATACACCGGGCCCCCTGAAGCTGCTGTTTTTCTCTGGGGAGATGTTCATGGAATTCCCGAAAGTCTCCAATGCGCTCCAGAGGCTCCCGGGCTCTGGCCGTCTCCCTCTCATATTCCATAAAGCCTGTTGGTTTTCCCATTTTCCGTCACTCCTGCCCTTTCCTGGTATTGGCATAAAACGCCTCGATCTGTGCCTGCTGCGCGCTGAGTCCCTTTTCCTCCATCTGTACGATAGTCTTCATCACCCGCTCATAATCATGGGGAATGATCTTTTTAAACCGAGGCAAAAAGGTTTCAAAATTCTCCAGGATCCGCTTTCCCTTTGGAGAACCCGTGGCCTCCACATGCTCCCGGATCATTTCCTTCAGCTCCAGCGCATCATACTTGGAGGTAATTTCACCGGAAGATACCATCTCTTTGTTCAGATGCCGGTACAGGTCACATCCCTCATCCAGCACATAAGCAATGCCGCCGCTCATGCCTGCGGCAAAATTTTTCCCCACAGGCCCCAGTACCGCCACACGGCCTCCCGTCATATACTCGCATCCGTGGTCTCCCACGCCCTCCACCACTGCCGCAGCGCCGGAATTTCTCACACAGAAGCGCTCTCCGGCCACGCCATTGATAAACGCCTTTCCACTGGTAGCGCCGTAAAGAGCCACATTGCCCACAATAATATTCTCGGAAGGCTCAAAACGGCTCTTCCGGGGCGGGTAAACAATCAGCCTGCCTCCGGAAAGACCCTTGCCAAAATAATCGTTGCTGTCACCCTCCAGCTCCAGGGTCAGCCCTCTGGGAATAAACGCTCCAAAGGACTGGCCTCCGGCTCCTGCGCAAAGCACCCGGAAGGTATCCTCGGGAACCTGGTCTCCCAGCCTCCTGGTGATCTCACTGCCCAGAATGGTCCCAAAGGCCCGGTCCGTGTTGGACACCTCCACCCGGACGCTGCTCCTGCTGCCGCTCTCCAGCGCCTTCTTCAACTGCCTTAGCAGCACCCTCTCATCCAGGGTCTTTTCCAGTTCGAAATCATATACCTGTTTCGGATCGAAAATCTGCTTCTTCCGGGAATCTCCGGAGGATTCCGATAAAATCTGCTCCAGATCAATCTGTGAAAGCCTAGGCTTTAAGTCTTCCCGCATTTTCAGCAAATCGGTTCTGCCCACCAGCTCATCTACCCGGCGCACCCCCAGACGCGCCATATACTCCCGCAGCTGTCTGGCAATAAACCGCATAAAGTTTTCCACATACTCGGGCTTTCCCCGGAAATTTTTCCTCAGCTTTGGGTTCTGGGTGGCCACTCCCACAGGGCAGGTATCCAAATTGCAGACCCGCATCATCACGCAGCCCAGCGCCACCAGAGGCGCCGTGGCAAAACCAAATTCCTCCGCCCCCAGAATGGCCGCAACGGCCACGTCCCGCCCTGTCATAAGCTTTCCGTCAGTTTCGAGCCGCACCTTTTCCCGCAGTCCGTTCATGATCAGCGTCTGATGAGTCTCGGCCAGTCCCAGCTCCCAGGGAAGCCCTGCATTGTGAATAGAGCTTCGCGGCGCGGCCCCGGTGCCTCCGTCATAGCCGGACACCAAAATCACCTGGGCCCCTGCCTTGGCCACACCTGCGGCCACAGTGCCCACCCCCGCCTCGGACACCAGCTTTACGGATATCCGTGCCCGGGTATTGGCATTCTTCAGATCGTAGATCAGCTGGGCCAGATCCTCAATGGAATAAATATCATGATGAGGCGGCGGAGAGATCAGTGACACGCCGGGAGTGGAATGTCTGGTCTTTGCGATCCACGGATACACCTTTCCCCCGGGCAGATGTCCGCCCTCTCCGGGCTTTGCCCCCTGGGCCATCTTGATCTGGATTTCCTTTGCGCTGACCAGATATCGGCTGGTGACGCCGAAACGCCCGCTGGCCACCTGCTTGATGGCCGAGCACCGGTCCAGGCCGTCAGGACCTATGGTCAGCCGTTCCTCCTCCTCGCCGCCTTCTCCGGAATTGCTCTTTCCGTGCAGCCGGTTCATGGCTATGGCCAGGGCCTCATGGGCCTCTCGGGAGATGGATCCATAGGACATGGCTCCTGTTTTAAACCGGGTGACAATCTCCTCCTCCGGCTCTACCTCCTCCAGAGGGATCCCCTTTTCCGGATACCTGAATTCCATAAGCCCCCTGAGATTCCTGGCAGAATTCTCATCATTGACCATGGCGGCGTATTGCCCGAACAGCTCATAATCCCCCCGCCTGACAGCTTCCTGAAGCATGTGAATCGTGGCCGGATTATACAGGTGCTCCTCACCGCCGCTTCGCAGCTTGTGATGGCCGGGACTGTCCAGGGTCAGATCGTTGCCAAGTCCCAAAGGATCAAAGGCCAGAGAATGAAGTCCGTCCACCTGCTTTTCAATATCCTCCAGGGTGATCCCACCCACCCGGCATACCGTATTGCAAAAATATCGACTGATAACCTGGGGAGCTATGCCGATGGCCTCAAAGATCTGGGAGCCCTGATAGGACTGGATGGTGCTGATCCCCATTTTAGAGGCAATCTTCACTATACCGTGAAGCACCGCATTATTATAATCATTTACCGCCGCATAGTAATCCTTATCCAGCATATGGTTGTCAATCAGCTCCCGGATGGTCTCCTGGGCCAGATAAGGGTTCACCGCGCAGGCGCCGTACCCCAGCAGCGCGGCAAAATCATGCACCTCCCTGGGCTCCCCGGACTCCAGAATCAGCGCCACTCTGGTACGCTTCCTGGTGCGTACCAGATATTGGTTCAAAGCAGATACTGCCAGCAGGGAGGGAATAGGCACATGATTCTCGTCCACCCCTCTGTCGGAGAGAATCAGAATATTGGCGCCCTCCCGGTACGCCCTGTCCACCTCCACAAAAAGCCTGTCAATGGCACGCTCCAGCCGGGTATTTTTATAATAGATGATAGGAACAACCTCCACCTTAAAGCCCTCGGCCTTCATACACTTGATCTTCAAAAGATCCGTGTTTGTCAGGATGGGGTTATTCACCCGCAGCACATTACAGTTTTCCGGTGTCTCCCGGAGAATATTTCCCTCGGTGCCTATATACACGGTGGTGGAGGTGACAATCTCCTCCCGGATGGCGTCTATGGGCGGATTGGTCACTTGGGCAAAAAGCTGTTTGAAATAATGAAACAGGGGATGATAGGTTTTGCCAAGCACCGGCAATGGTGTATCCACTCCCATAGCGGCTATGGCCTCGCTTCCGTCTCTGGCCATGGGCAGAATACCGGTCTTTACCTCGTCGTAGGTATAGCCGAAGGCCTTCTGCATCCGCTGTCTTTCTTCCTCAGTATATTCCGGCACCCTCTTGTTGGGGATGGTCAAATCCTTTAAAAATACCAGATTATTGTCAAGCCATTCTCCATAGGGCTGTCTGGAGGCATATTTCTCCTTCAGCTCATCGTCGGAGACCACCTTTCCCTGAAGGGTGTCCACCAGCAACATTCTGCCGGGGCGCAGGCGTTCCTTTACCCGGATCCTTTCCGGTTCTATATCCAGCACTCCCACCTCCGAGGACAAAATCAGCATGTCATCCTCCGTGATCAGGTACCGTGAAGGCCGCAGACCGTTACGGTCCAGTACCGCCCCCATAATATCGCCGTCGGAAAACAGGATGGAAGCCGGGCCGTCCCAGGGCTCCATCATAGTGGCATAATATTGATAAAAATCTCTCTTTGACCTTGACATGGCCCTGTCGTTGGCCCAGGGCTCGGGAATGGCGATCATCACCGCCAATGGCAGATCCATGCCGCTCATCACCAAAAATTCCAGAGTATTATCCAGCATGGCGGAATCAGAGCCTGTCTTGCTGATAGCCGGCAGAACCTTGTGCATCTGGCCCTTCAGGTATGTGGATTCCATGTTTTCCTCCCGGGCCAGCATCTTGTCCGCATTTCCCCGGATGGTATTGATTTCCCCGTTGTGAACCATCAGCCGGTTGGGATGAGCCCTCTCCCAGCTGGGGTTGGTGTTAGTGGAAAAGCGGGAATGGACCATGGCGATAGCGGATTCAAAATCTTCGCTTTGAAGATCCGCATAAAAGGTCCGCAGCTGTCCCACCAGAAACATCCCCTTATACACGATAGTCCTGCTGGAAAAAGAAACCACGTAGGTATCCTCGGTGGACTGCTCGAAAAGGCGTCTGGCGATATAAAGCTTCCGGTCAAACTCCAGTCCCTTCTTCACTCCCGAGGGTCTGGCCACAAAGCCCTGCATAATATGAGGCATGCATTCCACGGCTCTGTGCCCCAGCACCTGGGGGAAGGAAGGCACCTCCCGCCAGCCCAAAAACTCCATCCCTTCTTTCGCCACAATGATTTCAAACATCTTTTTTGCCTGATTCCGGCGCAGCTCCTCCTGGGGAAAGAAAAACATTCCCACCCCGTACTCTCGCTCTCCTCCGAGGGAAATTCCCAGCTCCGCCGTCACCCTGGCAAAAAACTTATGGGGAATCTGAGTCAGAATACCCACGCCGTCTCCGGTTTTCCCCTCGGCGTCCTTCCCGGCCCTGTGCTCCAGATTTTCCACGATCTGCAGGGCGTTTTCCACCGTCACCCGGCTCTTCTGCCCTCTGATATTCACACAGGCGCCGATCCCGCAACCGTCATGCTCAAATTCTTCCCTGTACAGCGGCGCCAGGGATATTTCCTTTTTTGCATCAAACATACACTGTACTCCTTCCCTATACGACAAAAACGCAAAGAAGCCTTATACGCTCCTTTGCGCTTTTTATCTCAATTACTATACAATAATTTCTTCCATTTGTAAACAGCTTTTTTACGGCCTCCGGTACACCCACATCTTGATCCTATGGTATATCCCGGTAAAGGCCCGGCTGTCCGCCAGCGCCCGCCGAAGCGGCGCCAGAGTCAGGGCCATCTGCGCCTTATAACGAAACAGCTCTCCCCGGCTCATATAGGCTAAGGTAATCTGCCCATGCTCCCTCCGGTCAAGCTCTGCGTTTGCGCGGCTCTCCGAATATCCTCCGCCCTCATAGGAGGACACCGGAAAATCCATGTGCAAAAATTCGGCGCCGCCCCGGTAAAAACACCACAAAAAATGGTCGTAATCAGCGCGGATCTTATACTGCAGATCATAAGGCTTTTCCCGGCAAAGAGCCGCCCCGTAAAAGCAGGACTGATGGCAGGGAATATTGCGGTAGCAGGTAAAGCCTGTGATGGCCGGAGCCGACGCAATCGCCGCCCGATTCTTTTCGCTCCAGGTATCCCCGTACAAGATCAGACGATCCGGATCCGTCCCCGCCGCCTCCTGCTGCCGAACAGCCGCCGCGGTGCGCTCAAGCACCCGTTCATCCGCCAGCAGATCCCCGCAGTTCAAAAACAGCAGAAACTGCCCTGACGCCAGGGATACTGCTTGGTTCATGGCATCATAAATGCCGCTGTCTTTGCTGTTAATGTACCTTACCCTGTTCCGCGCAGCCCTGTGCTTTTCCGCTTTTTCCGCCTTCTGCGAGGCTTTCCCTGCTCCGGGCTCATCCGCCTCCTGCGCACTCCTCCAGACATCCAGGGAACCGTCCGTGCTTCCGCCGTCCTTTAAAATAATCTCATATTCCTCCCAGGTCTGGCAAAACACACTGTCCAGGGTGGCCTTCCACTTTTTTCCGGGATTCAGAGCAACCACTATAATCGAAAACAACATAAGCCCGCACCTCGATGTCCCTCTGCTCCGCCGGCTGTTTCGAAATCATTCCGGCGGGCTCAAAGCCTAAAAGATCTTCTTCTGCCTGTGCAGAAGGAAAATGCTCCCCGCCGCCAGCGCAAGGCCTGCCAGGCACACCGGCCAGCAGACAATGCCCCCTGCCGCCAGACCCGTCTTGGTCAATATATATGCCAGCAGATTTGCTCCCATATGTACTGCCACAGCCGCCCGGAAATCCCCGAAATACTCCAGGGCATACAGGATCAGCATTCCCATGGCAAAGCCGTATATGCCCTGTATGGAATTGCCGTGGTACATGCCGAAGAAAAGCGCCGCCATCAGCAGGGCGGGCATGGGCTTCATCATTTTGCCCAGGCAGGGATACAAAATTCCCCGAAACAGGATTTCCTCGGCTATGGGCGTCACCACGCCGTACACTACAAGCCCCAGCAGGAAATGTGCGGCATACTGGCTTTTTGCCACCGCCTGATAATCAGCGGCTCTGGCCGTAAGCCCCAAAAGCTCCATAAGCATGTTGAGACCGATCACCGCCCCCACAGTTGCAGCCGCCGTCAGCACATAGCTCTGCACCGGTTCTCCCTTGATATGCAAAAGCTTCCTGTCCTCCGTCATTCTTCGAATGGTCTTTCTTGCTATGCTCCAGATAAACGCCGCTCCCGCAATATAGCCTGCCGCCGCCATCAGCGCCGTGGCATTGCCGGTAGCGATCAGCTGACCCTCCTGGTCATGGGCAAACAGAAAAGGAATATTCCCTCCGCTGGCATTGGCCAGATATACCAGAAGATACTGCAGCAGGCTCAGCGTCACCAGCCTTACCAGCATAAACATTAAAAAGGGATAGGCCAGCATCCACACCTTCTGAAAACCCGTGGTCTTCTGCTGTTCCTCCGTGCCCCTCAGCAGAAATTTCTGTAGCTCCTCCACGGAACGCACAATGTAATCCGCCCTGGCCGCCTTCAGCTCCTCCATCTTACCGTAGCCATAGGTCACGGCCACGCTCTCCACGCCCAGCGCCCTGGCCCCCTCCACGTCAAATTTCCGGTCCCCGATCATATACACCTGATCCTTTTGCACCGGTTTATCCTCAAAGAGCCTTTTCAGGGCTTCCTCCACCACCTCGTCCTTGTTCACTCTGGTTCCGTCCAGCTCGCTTCCCACCACAACCTTAAAATACCTGGCAATATTGAAATGCTCCAGAATCCGTTCCACAAATACGGTGGGCTTGCTGGACGCCACCGCCAGAAACAGGCCTTTTCCGCACAGGGTTTTCAGCATCTCAGGAATACCGTCATAGAGCTTGTTTTCAAAAATACCCGTGTCCCGGAAGCGCTCCCGGTATTTCTCCACCGCGGCGTCTGCCGTCTCCGAATCCATCTGGTAAAACTCCATAAAGCTTTCTTTTAAGGGCGGCCCGATAAAGGGCTCCAGCTTGTCCAGATCCGGCTCCTGGATCCCAAAGGATGCCAGGGCATACTGAACGCAGGTGCAGATTCCCACCTTGGGATCCGTCAGGGTTCCGTCAAGATCAAATAATAAGTATTTTTTCATGCTAAAAGCTCCTTATCCTGTCCGTGCTTTCGTCCGACGTTTTTTCCAGCTTCAGGATACGCACGTCGTACCCCGCCGACTCGTTGACCTGTATATGAACGGTATCCCCCGCCTTTTTCCCCAGAAGCGCCTTTCCCATGGGAGATTCGTTGCTGATCAGCCCCTCCAGGGAATTGCCCCGGACGGTGGTCACGATTCTGTAGGTCTCCACACTGCCGTCGTCCACAAACTCCACTGTCACTGTATTGTTGATCCCCACCTCATCCTCGGCGGATTCCTCGGAAATCACCCTGGCCGTCCGGATCATCCGCTCCAGATAACGGATGCGGCTCTCGTTCTGATTCTTCACCTTTTTTGCCGCATGGTACTCAAAATTTTCACTGAGATCCCCATGGGCCCTGGTCTCCTTTACCTCCTCCAGCGCCTTGGGACGCACCACCAGCTTCCGGTACTCTATCTCCTCCTGCATTTTTTGAATGTCACTTGCAGTCAATTCGTCATACATCCTCTTCCCCCGCCTTTCCCGGCCAGCTATCCACACTGCCTTCTTCTCTTATCCCGCGTTTTCATGACTCCGTGAATAAGAGCCGCTTGTCCCCCTGTTTCAAAAGGTTTTCATGCGCCTTCATATCCGCAGCCCATACACCACGGCCACTCCCAGAAGGATCTGAACAATGGCAAACCGGAACACCGTCTGAGTGTTGGACCATCCCCACTTCTTTCGCACATGATCATGGAGCGGCAGCCTTACATTCGTAAGAATGTGAATTTTAGGCCCTCGAATCAACGCCTGCTTCACAAGCCCCAGCCCTCCGTCCAAAATCAATACCAGGGCAATGGGAATATATAAAAGAGGCGAATAGGTTTTTAAAATGGCAATACTGATAAATAGCCCCATGGCCCGGGATCCCGCATCTCCCATCATAAGCTTGCTGGGCGCGGCGTTGTACCACAGATACGCCAGAATACACACCGCAAAAAGCAGAATCAGGTAACAAAAATCCCCTCCTCTTTCCAGCACCCGGTCCACCGCATATATGGTCATGATCGATATGATGGTCAGCGTGCCCGACAGCCCGTCCACTCCGTCGGAGCAGTTGGTGACATTCACGGAAACCCATACCAGGATCACAATGAGAAGCGCATAAAGCCAGGCCGGTATGGCCAGCTGTACCTGGAAAAAGGCCAGCTCTATGGTTTTGGGATTGTATTTCAAAAAGGTCATGGCCGTGAGGGCCGCCACACACAGATCCAGAAAGCCCTTTCTCAGCTCCCCCCAGGGCTTCTCCGAGGCATCATCCAGAAAGCCCGTCATCATACAGATCACGATCAGGATCAGATAAATGATCCGCTCCGCATCCATGGGGGCAAACAAAGCCGCCGCTCCCGCGAACGCCAGCACAAAAATAATTCCGGCTCCTCTGGGCTTTCCGGCAGATTTCGCGCCGTCGTAGGCGTATTCCCGCCCGTGATCCTTGGGCAGCGCCCCCTGAAGCTTTGCGGTGGCCGCCACCGTGACTCCAAATGCAAAAATAATTCCGGCCAGCGCCAGTAAAGAATGGAATTCTTCCGAGATCATAGAATACAGCATATTACTCCTATCCGCGCAGGCCCATCCTGCCACAGCTTCCTGTAAGTTCCAAGGCTAATCATAGCATAAAAATCCCCCTCAGCCAAGCCCCTTTTCTGCAAATGAAGCACGAGCCCCTTCCACTGCCTCCAAAAAGCCCGCCGCCGACAGACGCAGCGCCCCGTCGCCCCAGATAATCATCTGCTCCAGGGCATCGGAGGTGGCCACCGTCACCCGATGCTTCCTGCCAAGGTCATGCACCGTCTTCTCGATATACTGATCCGCCGTCTCCGCCTCCCTGGTGTACACCACATAGATATTGTGGTATTTCCGGACGGATCCCGGATTCCCCTTCACCTTATAGGCGTCGTAGACCAGGATCAGTGTACAGCCCCGATATCCCTGAAAATTACAGCAGATATCCATGAGCTTGTCCCTGGCACTGTCTATATTCACAGCAGCCAGCTCCCTCAGCTCCTTCCAGGCAAAAATTATATTGTACCCATCCACCAAAAAATATTCCGTCCGTGAAGCAGTTGTATCCTGTTTTTTGTTCCGGGGCCTGACTCCGTCCTTTCCGGCTCCATTTCCGGAAGGCTGCGCTTTTTCCTCCTCCCCTCCGGCTGCTCCTCCGTACACTCCCCGCCCCAGATTCTGTTGATGATAACGATAAGGCTCGTAATCCTGCTTTCCCTTCCGGTAAGTCTGCTGGAAGATCCTCTCGATCTCTTCCTGGGTAATATAATCGTCTCTTCCGCTTCCGGTCTGCGTATTACCGGCCCAGTCGTTCCCCGACCTCACATTCCCAGGCCCTTCGTCTCCCTCCTTGGACCCCGCTTCCGGACCCGGCCTCCAGCCGCTCTCCACATGGGCAAACTCCGCCACCCGGTCCCAGCTTACCAGAAATCCCGCTCCATGGGCACAAAATACGGAGTCCCCGGTGTTTTCCGCATCCCGCAAAGGATCATAGCCCATTTTGGACACCACCTCCTGCGCATTGTGGCAGGGCTCATAGCCCTTCAGCACACAGGACAGCCTTCCTGTCCCTCTGGTATATGCATTTACCTCTCTTTGATAATCCTTCAGCGCCGCCGCAGGCACGCTGCCCGACAAAATGCACATATCCTGCTGCATCACAGGATCCTCAAAGCTGCCGCACATCCTCCGGATATCCGTCATGGCCCGCCCCAGATAATTAGAGGGCACTTCAAGAGTGAAGGAAAGCACCGGCTCCAGCAACACACTGTCACATTGCATCAGTCCCTGACGCAGTGCCCGGTAGGTAGCCTGACGAAAGTCACCTCCCTCGGTATGCTTATTGTGCGCCCGGCCCGTCAGCAGAGTAATCTTCATATCTGTTATGGGAGAACCCGTCAGCACTCCCAGATGTGTCTTTTCCTCCAGGTGGGTCAGGATCAGCCTCTGCCAGTTCCGGTCCAGCACATCCTCACTGCAGGCCGAATGAAACTGCAGACCGCTGCCCGGCTCTCCCGGCTCCAGCAGCAGATGCACCTCCGCATAATGGCGAAGAGGCTCAAAATGCCCGATTCCCTCCGCGCTGGAAGCAATGGTCTCCTTATACAAAATACTTCCGTCCGCAAATTCAGCCTCCAGCCCAAACCGGTCCCGGAGCTGACGCTTCAAAATTTCAATCTGCACCTCTCCCATCACCTGCGCATGGATCCTTCGGGAAGCCTCCCTCCATACCACATGAAGCTGAGGCTCCTCCTCTTCCAGCTGGCGCAGCTGTCCCAAAACCTTTACCACATCCGCACCCTCCGGAAGCTCCAACCGGTAGGTCAGCACCGGCGAAAGCACCGGCAGACTGTTTTCACTCTCCGCTCCCAGCCCCTGGCCTGCAAAAGTCCTGTCAAGCCCTGTCACCGCGCAGATCTCCCCGGCCTGAGCCTGCTCCGCCAGTTTAAAGACAGATCCATCATATATTCGCAGCTGATCCGGCTTTTCCTCCCAGATCTCCTCACCGGGTCCCGCACTGCAGCGATTGCTCACCGGCATCTTCACCCGAAGCACTCCTCCTGTCACCTTCAGGTGGGTTAGCCGGTTTCCGTTGGCATCCCGGGAAATCTTATATACCCTTGCACCGAACCGGTCCGGATACTCTTTTTGCATAGAATACCCGGACAGTCCGTCCAAAAGCTCCTCCACCCCCTCAAGCCGCAGAGCGGAACCGAAATAGCAGGGAAAAACATTCCGCCGGGCCACAGCCCGGGCAATGGAAGCCTCCTTCAGGCCGCCGGTCTCCAGATACTCTTCCAGCAGCCCTTCGTCGCACAAGGACAGCCCCTCCAGAAACTCTTCCGAAAAGCCTTCCTGCGCCTGCATCCGCCCGCGCCCCTCAGCCGCCGGCCCGAATTCCAGACAATTATCGTCCAGCCTGGTCTTAAGCTCCCGCAAAAGCTTCTCCTTCTCCGCCCCTGGCTGATCCATCTTATTTACAAAAAGGAACACCGGGATCCGGTAGGTTTTCAGAAGCCGCCACAACGTCCGCGTATGTGCCTGGACACCGTCGGAGCCGCTGATCACCAGCAGACAGTAATCCAGGGCCTGCAGCGTCCTTTCCGTCTCGGCACAAAAATCCACATGTCCCGGCGTGTCCAGCAGGGTTATATCCAGTCCCCTCCAGCAAATCCTGGCCTGTTTGGAAAAAATGGTGATCCCTCTCTCCCTCTCCATGGCAAAATGATCCAGAAAGGCATCCTTGTGATCTACTCTCCCCAGCTTCCGCAAAGCGCCTCCGGTATAAAGAAGGGCCTCTGAAAGCGTGGTCTTTCCTGCGTCTACGTGGGCCAGCAGGCCGACACTGATATGCTTTTTTTCTCTTCCCGGCTCCTGCGCCCCCATTAAAACGCCTCCATTCTCCTCAGCAATCCTTCTTCTCCCTGCACTCTGAGCAATAGCCGTACAGCTCCAGCCGATGGCCGGTAACCGTAAAATCTCCCGTGTCCTTCTCCAGCGAAATATGGGCAAAGGGACAGTGTGACAGAGGAATCCGTCTGTGGCACTCCAGGCATACAGCATAATGGGTATGATTCTCCCTGATCAGCGAATAGGCGGCGGCCCCGTCCCGGGTCCAGACCGTTTTCTCCACCAGCCCCTTTTCTTCAAAAACCGCCAGAATCCTGTAAATAGTGGAAGGTGCATACTCCGCTCCTCCCTCCCCTTTTTCCGCCAGCTGATAAATCTGTGCGGCGTTCAGCGGCTCCGCCGCCTGGGAGAGGATTTCATACACACGCTTTCTCTGTCTCGTCCATTTCAATCCCCGGGGGAATTCCGGGTTCATCTGTTCATCCTCTTTATTCATACCTGTCATTTTCTGCCGGACTCCTTATAAAATCCACTCTATCACAATTCCCGCCAAAACGCCAATACTATACAGCAGACCCAGGAGCTTTAAATTTTCTCTCCGATTGTGGTTTACCCTGAATAATACCAGCAGGCCGATTCCGCTTCCTGTGAGCAGACCGGCCATGGCGGCGCCGATTCCGATCACACCCTTCAGATAAAGCTGCGTAATCACTACAGAACCGGCACAATTGGGAAGCAGTCCTACTATTCCGGCCAGTATGGGGCCTGCCGCCGGATTGTTCAGAATCATGCTCTCCAACGCCTCTTCTCCCGCCCAAAACAAAATCAGGTTCAGCCCAAAAGTAATCAACAGGATAAAAAATGCGATCCGGGCCGTATGAACCAGCGCCGCACTCCAGATTCCTTTCTCACAGCGGCAATGCCCCTGCTCACAGAATTCGTGGATATGCTCCTGACCAGGCAGATCCCGTTCCTGCAGGCTTTGACCCTTCCTCTCCTTTTTCCTTCTTCCGAAAAGATCAATGGCCAGCCCTGCCCCCATGCCGATCAGAGCCTTTCCCAGCAGAATCTGCAAAATAAGCCCCACCGGCGCCTTCTCGGAAATCAGCACCGGCAGCATCTCGTCTGAGGTAGACAGATAAATAGCGATCAGGGTGCCCCGGGTGATCACATGCCCCGCATAAAGATTGGAAGCCGCCGCAGAAAAGCCGCACTGGGGCACCGCCCCCAGCCCGGCTCCGATCACCGGGCCCAGCCGTCCCGCCCGCTTTACTAAAGCCTCCGTCCTTCCGCCGGCCCTGTGTTCCAGATATTCCATAGCCGCATAGGTCAAAAATAAAAAAGGAAGCAGCTTTGCCACATCCAGCAATGTATCCAAAATAACCTCTGACATATTCTTCCTTTCAGCCCGTCCCTTATGAGACGGTTAATATAGTCAAAAATATATTCCAGATGCAAATGCGACTCATTTGCATCTGGAATGTTATAATACTTCCCGGACACGCTTTTGTCAAGCCCTGTACAAAATCTGTATAAAAATATCCCGCTACGAAACAAATGCTTCGTAACGGGATATTTTTTATAAAACTTTAGCAGGGTTTAAGAGCAAACTGGGCTTACTGCACATTAGCAAAATATGTTTCGCCCACCGAGTAAATCTTTTCCTGACTGGTTACGTTTCTGTCCATACGAAGTCCGCAACCATCACAGTTTCCGTCTCCATTGGCATCAGCACAATTCACATCGCCGCTGGGAAGGCCCACAGCTGTAATCTCTCTGCAGTCCTTGCAGTAAGTAACCTGATAGGACTTATGAGTCATAGCTGTATTCCTCAGATAAGTATCTGCATAAGCAGTTACTGTCTTTGTAGCATGAGCTGTCATAGGCAGATCCACATATACTTCCTTACCGCAGGTATCGCAGTGACCGTATGCCTGGCCCTTTGTGGTGCAGGTAGGTGCCTTTACAACATTAGGCTGTCCAGCCATCTTGTGATCCAGAGGAGCACGATCCTTCTTCTCTGTATATTTGTGGCAATTCTTGCACTGATAAATATCATAGCCACGATCCTCCAGCTTACAGCTCTTGGAACCTACAGACTTAATGGGATTGGGATCCAGCTCATGCTTAAGCTTCGGAACCACCTGGTCAACGTGCTGACCGCATCTGGTACAGGTATACCGCATCAGTCCGTCGTCAGTACAGGTTGCATGCTTAATATACATATTGCCGGTTTCCGGAGCAACATGCTGAGCCGGAAGAGTTTCTCTCCATATTACATCGCAATATACTTCATGACCATCCACTATCACAGGCTCGGTTCCGATCCAGTTGCCGTCGGCATCATATTTGTTCTTCAAAAGTTTTTCTTTGCAAAGCCATTCCCTGTAACCTGCTTCTGTACAAGTAGGATTTAATTCGCTCTTCAACTCCCCTTTGCTGTGTGACACATGATCTGTAGGTTGCTCAGTTGCAGGAGGTGTTGTAGGCTGCTCAGTTGCAGGGGGTGTTGTAGGAGGCGTTGTAGGCTTGCTTCCAGAATTGTTCTTTACTGCAGGCGCTGCTGTCTGAATGCTTCCGCCGGGTCTGCCTTCCTTTCTGCCGTAGTCAATGTAGTGCTGCGCGATCGCTGCATAATCTTCACCGAAAGCCGCCTTCACATCAGGATTCTTGCTTGCATAATCGGCCAGATCAAACAGAACGCCCGTCATCCTCTTTTCTTTAATTCCATAGGTAAGAAAATGATCTACATAGGCATCCCAGTCGTCACCGAAAGCCGCATTCAGATCCGCATATGCATTACGGTAAGCCACGACATCAAGAATCGGGCTCATGGTACGTCCTTCCTTGGCACCATTCGTCAGGAAGTGCTCCAGAAGCGCCTCCTCGTTTGTTCCGTAAGCAGCCTTCAGATCGCTGTACTGTCCGGCATAATAGCTGGCATCAAACACATCTTCTACGCCTGCAGCAGATACGCTCAAAGCGCTGCCTGCCAACAGAGCAACTGCCAACGAAAATGCCAAAAACTTTTTCCTTTTCATTATTCGTCCTCTTCCTTTCTTCAAAGAATGGTAATTATGTATTTGTGAATCGTTCCCTGCCAAAGCCGCTTCACGATCATATAATAACATCTATTGTTGTAATTTGCAAGGGGTTTTATTCGCTATTGGCGAATTTTTTTCATCTTTCGATAATCCGAATAAAACAGATAATGCGATAAAATATAAATGAATACGATAAAAAAGGAGGAAATGGGAAACATGGATGCTAACGACCTGAGGTTAGCCGTCGGCGAAAGGGTTCGCAATTACCGTATGTCAAATCACTGCACACAGGCATACTTTGCAGAAATGATTGATATCTCTGTAAATTTCCTATCCGAAATTGAAAACGGTAAAAAAGGAATGTCCCAGGAAACGCTTTATAAACTCTGTGAGCATTTCGATCTTTCCGCAGATTACATCCTTTTTGGGAAAACCGTTCCACAGAGCGAATCCGAATCTACGAAACGCATTTCCGAAGTAGCCCAGACCCTGAACGATGCCGAATTAAATACTCTGATTGATTTTCTGGTCTCTCTGCGCAAATTGCGAAGCTTTTCAATATAAAAGCAATATAAAAGCAATATAAAAGCCTGCAGGAAATAATTCTTGACAGCCCCATTCCTTATGCCGTATAGTAGCTTTTGAATATAGCAACCGCTAGGGGAGCACATCGCTGAGATTGAAACAGCATCCTGCTGTTTTCTGACCCTCACTACTTGAACCGGGTAATACCGGCGTAAGGAAGCAATGCAGTATATTCTGTCCGCGGAAAGCGCATATAACACAGGCGTTATGGTTTGTGGTATCCTTTGGGTTTCTTCCGGCGTATGGAATTTCTGCCGATGTCGTCCCTCCTAAGCCACACTTAAGGAGGTTTTTTTATGAGCAAAAATGTCTTTACTGTCAAAAAGCTGGTTTTCTGTGCCATGGCCATCGCCCTTGCCACGGTGATCTGTGCGGCAATCAAGCTGCCTTCTCTGCCCAATGGAGGCTCCGTCACCCTGTTTTCCATGCTGATCATCTGCCTGGCCGGTTACTGGTACGGCCCCGTCCCGGGATTGATCTGTGCCGTGGCTTTCGGTATCCTGCAGTTTATCGTCGGCCCTTATTTCGTCCATCCTCTCCAGGTGCTGCTGGATTATCCCCTGGCCTTTGGCGCCCTGGGACTGTCAGGCTTTTTCTCCAATAAAAAGCATGGACTCCTGCTGGGCTACATAGCGGGAGTCCTGGGACGTTTTATTTTTCATGAAATTTCGGGATTTATTTTCTACACGGAATATGTGGGAAATGTTGAAGGGAATCTGTTGGCAATTCTGGCCTCAACGGTCTATAACCTGAGCTATCTTCTGCCGGAGATGATCATCACCATCCTGCTGCTGGCCCTGCCCCCGGTGGAACAGGCAATGGCCAGAGTAAAATCAATGGCACAGGCATAAACGATATATTTGGGGCCGGCCCTCCTTCCGGAAAGCCGGCCTCTCTTTTACTATTTTCTGATCCAGTATCCGTCGTAAGCATAGCCTGTCTTTCCAATCAGCAAATGCTCTGACCTGACAAACCCGGCTCTGGAAACGGCTTTCATTCTTTCTACTGCATATATGGGAACCTTGGTTATGGCTGCGTCACAGCCCAGCATTTCCGGTATTTGAGGTGCTATAAGCGTACAAATATCATATAACACATCTTCTTTCTCATAGTCGCTTCGCACATCAACCCTTAAAATCCCCATATGATTAAACGGATCCTCAGAAATCCTTAAGCATAATTCGACGGTTCCGATTACCGCTGATGCCTCTTTGTCAACAATGGAAAGCCTCACAAACCAGCCGTTTTCATATGACAGCTTCCAAAAGTCCAGCGCTTCTCTCATTCTTTCGCCGGTTGCATAATAAAAATTGTCTCCGTCACAATTATCGCTGTTGAAAAACGGAAGAGCATTTTTATCGCTGTAAACCTTCAGCAAATCGTCACAATCCTGATTCTGAACCGGTCTTAATATAAATCTGCCGCTTTCCAGCACAGGACATTCCTCATAAATGTTCAAGTTTATTCCCTCCTTCCGATCCGGCCTCCTTATCGCAGCTGCTCCAGTCTGGCGTCCACCTGTTCCTTCATCTTTGTATATTTGGCAAGCTTCTCCTTCTCCTCGGCGATCTTGGCCTCCGGAGCCTTGGACAGGAATCGCTCATTGGACAGCATACCGTTGACCCGGGCCAGCTCTCCCTCCAGGCGCTTCTGCTCCTTCTCCAGACGCTGCAGCTCCTGAGCAATATCCACCAGGTCCGCAAAAGGAATGTACAGGGTTGCGCCGGGGATCACCACGGACACCGCATCCGGATCGATCCCGGCCTTGTCCATCTGAAGAACCACCTCGCTGGCCGAGGCAAGAGCTGCAAAGAACAGCTTTCCTTCCTCAAAGTCATCCAGGATCTCCTTGTCCTGGCTGACCACATGGACGCTGGCTTTCCGGCCCGGAGCCACATTCATTTCACTGCGCACATTCCGGATTCCCCGCACGGCCTCCTTGATGATCTCGATGGCCTTTTCCTCCTTCGGAAAGCTTCGCTCCTCCAGATACTCAGGCCATCTGCTGATCATGATGGATTCGGAATGCTCCTCCTCCATTTCCCGGAGAGTGCAGTAAATTTCCTCGGTGATAAAGGGCATATACGGGTGAAGCAGCTTCAGGGCATCCGTCAACACGGTCTTTAAGGTCCACAGCGCCGCGTTCTGGCTGACGGCATCGTCGGTGTTATACAGCCTGGGCTTTACCATTTCAATATACCAGTCGCAGAATTCATCCCAGATGAAATCATACACCTTCTGCACCGCGATCCCAAGCTCGAAGTTCTCCATATTGTCGGTGGCATCCTTCACTAAAGTGTTCAGCCGGGAAAGGATCCATCTGTCCACAGGCTGCAGCTCCTGTGCGGAGGGAACCGTCACCGTCTTCCCATCCATGTTCATCATGATAAAGCGGGAGGCGTTCCACACCTTGTTGGCAAAATTGCGGCTGTTCTCCACCCTCTCATAATAAAAGCGCATATCGTTGCCCGGGGCATTGCCTGTGATCAGTGTCAGCCGCAGGGCGTCCGCGCCGTACTTCTCTATGATTTCCAAAGGATCGATGCCGTTGCCCAAAGATTTGGACATTTTTCGTCCCTGACCGTCTCTGACAAGCCCGTGGAACAGCACGGTATGAAAAGGCTTTTCTCCCATATGCTCATAGCCGGAAAAGATCATGCGGATAACCCAGAAGAAGATAATATCATAGCCTGTCACCAGTACATCCGTGGGATAGAAATATTTCAGCTCCTCGGTCTGTTCGGGCCACCCTAACGTCTCAAAGGGCCACAGGGCAGAGGAAAACCAGGTATCCAGCGTGTCGGGATCCTGTGTCAGATGAGTGCATCCGCATTTGGGACAGCGTTTGGGCGCCTCTCCCGCCACCACGCACTCTCCGCATTCATCGCAGTAATAGGCGGGAATCCGGTGTCCCCACCAGAGCTGCCGGCTGATACACCAATCCCGGATATTGTCCGTCCAGTTAAAATATGTCTTCTCCATTCTCTCGGGAATCAGCCGGATCTCTCCGTTTTTCACCGCCTCCGCCGCAGGCTTTATCAGCTCCTCCATTTTCACGAACCACTGCTCCTTCACCAGCGGTTCAACGGTGGTCTTGCAACGGTCATGCGTCCCCACATTGTGCGTATAATCCTCGATCTTTACCAGAAGCCCCATCGCTTCCAGCTCCTTTACAATGGCCCTTCTGGCCTCATAGCGGTCCATACCCGCAAATTTTCCGCCGTTTTCGTTGATAGAGGCATTGTCGTTCATCACATTGATCACCGGCAGGCCGTGACGCTTTCCCACCTCAAAGTCATTGGGATCATGGGCGGGCGTGATTTTTACCACGCCGGTGCCGAACTCTCTGTCCACATAGGTATCCGTAACCACGGGAATCACCCGGTTCATCAGAGGCAGCATTACGCTTTTCCCGATCAGGTGGCTGTAGCGCTCATCCTCCGGATGAATGGCCACAGCCGTGTCCCCCAGCATGGTCTCGGGACGGGTGGTGGCAAAGGTCAGAAATTCCGTATCGCTGGGCGTTCCGTCCTCCTTCATCACAGGATATTTGATATGCCACAGATGCCCTGCCTGCTCCTGGTATTCCACCTCCGCGTCGGAAATGGAGGTATTACACACCGGGCACCAGTTGATGATCCGGGCGCCCTTGTAGATATATCCTTTCTCATGCATCTTTACAAAGACTTCCGTCACGGCTCTGTTGCAGCCCTCGTCCATAGTGAAACGCTCCCTGTCCCAGTCACAGGAGGATCCCATCTTCTTTAGCTGGGAGATAATACGCCCGCCGTATTCCTTCTTCCACTCCCAGGCTCTCTCCAGAAATTTCTCCCGGCCCAGGTCATGCTTGTCGATACCTTCCTCCTTCAGTTTTTCCGTGATCCGCACCTCCGTGGCGATGGAGGCATGATCCGTACCCGGCTGCCACAGGGCATTGTATCCCTGCATCCGCTTAAACCGGATCAGAATATCCTGCATGGTGTTGTCCAGCGCATGGCCCATGTGCAGCTGACCCGTAATATTTGGCGGGGGAATCACAATGGTGAAGGGTGTTTTGGAATGATCCACCTGTGCGTGAAAATACTTTTTGTCAAGCCACTTCTGATACAGTCTGTCCTCCAGACCCGATGGGTCGTAGGTTTTTGCCAGTTCTTTTCCCATTTTTTCTCCTTTCCTGATCCCGGCCTCTTACCGGGCCGTCCTCTTTGTTACCTTTCACGACTTCGCCGTTCAAACCCCTCTTTTCGGCAGATACCGCATCCCTGAGATGTTCCTGCACACTGAAAAAAATTTTCCGGTACGAAAAAACACCCTCTGCCGGCCTAAACCGACAAAGGGCGTCATAAACGCGGTACCACCTTTGTTCACAGCAAAACTCTCCTGCTGCCTCATGGAACTTCCAACAAAGTCCTATCCTATAACGGGGATAAATCGTGAAGACTTACGGCCTGCGGCTTTAGTACGGACTATTTCCCGCCTGTCCCTGATTCCCATTTGCCGGGAGGGATGCATACCGCCTGCTTTGGCTCCTCCGGCTCGGAAGCTACCTTCCCCATCCCTTCCTTCAAACGGCCTCTCAGCGTCCGCCTGCGTTTCTGCATTCTGCAGGCCCGGACAGCCGTCCTCTCTGGCAAGGGGCGACGGGTACTCCTCTTCGTCATCGCCTTTTTGCTATATTGAAACTATAATTGATGGAGACGCCGTTGTCAAGGAAAAAATACTCAAGTTTTCGTCTCCTATGCCGTTTCCATCCGATAAAAATTCAAAGCCGCCAGCACCATAAATATCGCCGTAGCCAGCACAAGGAACACATCCATCATCAGATAAGCCAGATCTGTGCCGCCCGCCAGACTGCCTGTCACCGCCCCCAAAAAGGCCAGCAGAATCACAAAGCTCTGAAGGAACAGCTGGAACATCTGCTTTCCCACAGTTCCCAGGGTTCCCCCCACCACCGCCTCGGCCACAGCCATCGCGTACAGCTTGTTGGCCGCAAGAGCCATATAAAATATCACGCACAGCGCCGCCCGCATGGGCGTCATTTTCATGACCACAGCCCCGGGAATGGTAATTAACAGGCCGTTGATCAGATTCTGCACATGCTGCATGGCCGTGGCCTGCATCAGCTTGCGAAAGGGAGTATCCGGAATCATATAGGTATAGGGGGATTTCAGCTCCTTGGCCCACTTTCCGTTCACGGCGGTAAAAATAAGGATCAGGTATGCGGACAGGCCCGGTATGACAAAATTTGTAAAAATTTCCGTCTCAAAACCGCCTTCCCCCACATAGAGCCATGCAAGCCCGATGCCGGCGATCAGCGCCACAGCCGTGTTCAGGTCAAAGATAAAATATTTACTCTTCTTATATTCCAGAAGCTGCCTGTAAAAAAGCGCCTTCGCCCCCTTGCCCCGCCATACCACGCTGGCCTTGCCGAACTTCTGCTTTTTTCCCAGCCTCTTTTCCGTGTTGCCCTGCCTGCGGCTGGCAAGGACCTCCTCGTAATCCTCCGCAAATTTAATGGCGTCCTCATAATAGGCTCCGGTACATTTCATACGCAGGGCTGTGATTGCAACTGCCGCTGTCAATAAAAAGTACAGCACCGTTCCGGTCACATTCACCACCGTTGGCCCGATGAAAAGCAGGTGGATCACCGAAATGTACCATCCGATTACAGGCACCATCTGCACCAGATCGCTGTGCAGGAAGCCCACTACGCTCTGAAAGCTCAGGCCCGTTTGAAAATAGGTATATATGCCGATGGCCGCCAGAATTCCCACCAGGGCATAGGCCCCGCGGATCACCAGCCCCCGCCTTTTCTCGTCCAGCCGCTCCGAGCCGTAGAGCAGCATCATGATGCTTCCCTCCAGCACATTTTCCACCACCAGCGAGAAAAAGAAATATACCGCCAGCTTCCACGCCGGCACCCCGCAGATGGTGCCGCCGCAGCATACCACAAAAAGAAGCACTATGCTCTGTGCCACCAGGCTCTTGAGGTGGGCAAACAGCAAAATCTGTTTAGGTCCCGTGGGCGAGGGAAACAAAAAGTGAATGTCACTGTTGCGGAATATTAGACCCTTTCGCCTGGCATAGGCGATCAGATTTGCGGGAATCACCCAAAAGGCAAACAAAGTGAGTACCGCCGCCATGCCGTCGGGAGCGTCCAGACGATATTCCTCTGCCAGTACTTTCAGGGACATGGGAACCGCAAACATGTAAATCAGAAAAACCACTATATAAAAGTATGTCACCGGCCTGCGCAGCGCCATTTTGATGCGGTTGGCAAGAATCCGCCGATATAGATATCCGATGGCTCCCATGTTCATACCCCCTTTTGTCCGACCACGGGCATTTCCCCTTCACGATTTTTTCCGGACTGGCCTGTGACAGAGAAAAACAGCTCCTCCAGATCCTCGTCCCCAAGCGCCTCCCTGGTGTAGGTTCCCAGTATACGGCCCTTATCCATGACAAAGGTCACATCCCACAATTCCTTCACCATCTCCAGCATATGGGTGCTGATCAGTACCGTGGTCCCCCGGGCCTTCAGCTGCAGAATCACTTCCTTCAATTCCTTGATGGCGGCAGGATCCAGCCCCACCATGGGCTCATCCAGCAGGATCACACTGGGGCGGATGATCAACGCACAGCAGATGCTGACCTTCTGCATCATACCCTTGGACAATTCGTTCCCCAGCTTATCCTGCTTATCCTCCAGCTCAAACTGCTCAAGAAGCCCCCTGATCTCCTCCTCCGTCACCTCCACGCCATAGGCTCTGACAATAAATTCCATGTGCTCCCTCACCGTGAGCGCATCATACATGTAGGGCATCTCCGGTACATAGGCAAAGCATCTTTTCGCCTCCAAAGAACGGGAATCATGGCCCTGTATCCGGATGCTTCCCTTATATCGCAGCAGCCCGGCAATGCTCTTGATCACCGTGGACTTTCCCGCCCCGTTAGGCCCCAGCAGAATCCCGATCCGCCCGTCCGGCACCGTAAAGCCCACACCGTCTGCCGCCAGCGTCTTTCCATATCTTTTTGTCAGTTCCATTACTTCCAGCATATCTTTTTTCCTTTCCCTTATACGGCCTTTCCGGACACTGTTCCTCCATACATCCCCTGAATTCCTGCCTGCCCTTATATCCCCGGTATATCTCCCATTCCCATGGCTGCAGCTGCCAGATACAGAATCAGCAGATGGGCCGGATAAAATATGTAAAAGAAATACTTCATTTTCAATCCCCGTTTTCCGTTGTACAGCGCTATGGGAACCAGGGCCCCAAAGGATGTAAATTCACTGAGCTCTCCCAGAGTCAGCACGATATTTCCCGCCAGCATGGATCTTACGGGCTTCTTCCTGAAAAAATACATAACAGAAATGGTCAGAATCCCCAATGCTGCATAATCCGTCTTCAAAAGATCCGCTGCAAACATCATTCCGCCCATCACTCCCAGATCTGCCGCCAGGCTTCGGGCCAGCTCCAGTCCCAGTTTGTATGCGTATACTCCCAGAAGAAACGCTATGATACAAAACACTACCATCATAACCCTTATAAGAGCCCTGGGACCGATATACCATCCGAACAGCCTCTGGGAATTGCGGTGCAAAAACAATGTCACATACATTCCGAACACAAAAATCCCGCCAAACAGGCAGACAGACTGCAGATAGGCAGGAATTACACGGGAATCAAGGAAATCATAGGCACACAAGGCCACCATTCCCAGAAACAGCGTAAAGAAAACATTTTGATAGCTGAATTCCAGTATTTCCCCCCTTATGGCCAGATCAAAAGGGATTTCGGAGATCAGGGCAAAACAGCCCAGCCGCAGAGCATACTTTACTTTGTTTTGGGTATGCCGGACTCCTTCGATCAAAAGGAAGCAGAATATAGGAAAGCCCAGCCGCCCAATCAGCCGCATCGCCCAATACAGAACCAATATGCACATATTTTCCGACTGCCAGGCTGCATATGCTGCCGGATCTGTGTTCAGCATGATCCTTAAATATCCCTGCCGAATCAAAATACGTCCCAATATCGCCACCGCCGCATGGTCAAGCAGCATAACTGTCAGGGCTATAATCTTCAGTGTGCTCCCACTGATGCATCCTTTCCTCCCGGACAGCTCTGCCGCCTGATTTTCCAATGTCTTTTGTGACACCTTGTCCATTGCTCCATCCCCCTTATATTCTTCCATACTATCTGCTCCTGTTATATCGTATGTCTTTTACAATAGATTATTTTTCCTTCCCTGTCAATGACTATCTGCGCAGGATCTTCGCTGCGCTGCAGCTCCTTTCGCCCATGAAATAGCGTTCCTTCGTCAAACTGTAACGGCAAAAAAGACTGTTACGCATACAGGTAACAGCCCTTTTACTGAATTTTTCGTCTGATTTACACCACTCGAAGACAGTCAGGCTCATCCCACCTTATACCCGTTGCCCCACACCACCTTCAAGTACCTGGGCTCCTTGGGATTGGCCTCTATCTTTTCCCGGATATGGCGAATGTGCACCGCAATGGTATTGTCCGCTCCTATTGCCTGCATATGCCAGATGTTTTCATAAATCTGGCTGTTGGAAAATACCCGTCCCTTCTGCTGCACCAAAAGCCGGAGAATCTTGTATTCAATCGGCGTCAGCCTTACATTTCGGCCTTCTACAGTAACCGTTCTCTGGATATCGTCGATCACCAATCCGTCCACTCTGTAGATCCTGTCAATATTTACATACATATTCACCAGCTGCGTATATCTGCGCAGCTGAGACTTTACCCGGGCCAGCAGCTCCAGCGGGTTGCAGTCTGTGGTCACATAATCATCCGCTCCCGCCTCCAGAGCCATAATCTTTGCGGTCTCTGCAGACTGGGCCGACACCACGATCACCGGAATGCTGCTCTTACGGCGCAGATTTGCAATGATCTCGATTCCTTTATCCCACCCCTTATCGTTTAGTTCCACATCCACCAGCATCAGGTGGATCTCACTGGCATCCAGCCGGGCATACAGCTGATCCAGATCTGCCGCCACCACCATTGCAAGCCCCTCACTGGCAAACAGCGGTTCCATTTTCTCCGCGATTCCTGTCTGATTGTTGTAAACTAAAACCTTCTTCATCTTATACTCACACCTTTCCCGCCCGGCATTATGCGGCATGCGCCGAAAAATAATCCCACGCGTCATTTTTATTACTGTAAAACCTGTTTCATGCTTATATTTTCTAATCTGTAAAATATACGGACAGATCCATGGCCGTCAGCACCTGCTCCACCACGCCTGCCTCAAACCCCCTGAAATCCAGCGCCAGATCTCTGCCGTTGACCGTAACCACAGCGTGAATGCTCTCGAGACTTCCGTCCTCCGACAATGTGTCAAATACCTTAAAACACATGCCCTGGTCAGTGACAAGATTTCTCTCATTGGCATTTTCTCCGGAAAACGACGTGGATGAAGCATAGGAATCACAATTTCTGTGATCGAACTGCCTCAGGAAGCAATACCGCTCCCCGGCTCTGAGTGTGATGGTCACATGCTCTCCTCCATTGAACACCAGGATATTTTCCTCCTGAAAAACCGCCGGAAAAAGCGCCATATCCGGAAGTGCCACTGTCACTGTCTCATGACTGCGAAATTCCTCCAGAGAATTATATTCCTTGGACTGAATGTCAACGATTTCCACAATTCCCTCCCCCTCCTGAGGAGCCGCCCTGCCTCTTTCCATTGCCAGCTCCGCACCCGATTCCGGCACTCCGCCCGCACAGGTTCCTGCGTATGCATCCATCGAGGTAATAGAATAACCGTTTTCCTGCATCTGAATCACACTGTTACGATAATTTTTTGCCGCCGCTGTACCTGCACCGCACAGCATAAAAACCGCCGCTGCCGCAGCACTCTTTACCAGCATCCGTTTTCGCTGTCTCTCCCTCATTCTGCGGTGATGAAGCTCGTCCCGGATCCGTTCGGCATCCATATGAAGCTCAGGCAGGATCTCCTCCACCGCCTGACAATATTTTTTCCGAAATTCATCCAAAGTCATATTCCTCCTTTAATGACCTCTTTAAAATTTCCCTTCCTCTGGTAAGCTGAGAGGTAACCGTGGACTCCTTGCTCCCGGTAGCCTGAGCAATCTCCCTCACGGAAAGTCCCTGATAGTAGAAAAGGTGGATCACATCCCGGTACTTGACCGGCAGGGCCAGCACCGCTTCCAAAAGCTTTTTCTCTGTCTCTCTCTGTAACAGCCCCTCCTCCGGCCCGCCAGCAGTCCCTTCCTGCATCCCTTTTCCTTCCTCCAGGATCTGCGTCCATTCTTCACTGCTCCGGTGCCGCTTCCAGGCGCTTCTCCACACCTTCCGACAGGCATTCACCGTGGTCTTAAGCAGCCAGGCCTTCTCGTGCTCCTCGCTTTGAAACGTTCCGTAAAACCTTATATACTGGTAAAACACCTCCTGCACAACATCCTCCGCGTCCTGCGGGTTCTGCAGACGCAGTAAACTCAGCTTGAAAAGCATGTCGCCGTATTTTCCGATCTTTAATTGTAATTCCCTGTTGTCGATTTCTGCTTTTGTCATTTGATCGTTTCGCGCCAAACCTTTTCTTCTACTTATTTATATCCCTCAGTATATCATTATACTGCATTTATATTAAAATATTTTTGTATCAAAGTTGCATAAGTAATATCCGTTCCCATAAAACGGTTCAGCAGAGGATGCCCTGAAGGCACCCTCTGCTGTAATAGACGGTTTTTTTTCTAAAAAGTTTCAAAATTCACAAAATTTTCACAATTATATTTATTTGGCTTCCTGTGCTGTTTCCGGATTTTGACTGGCCGCGGCAGCCACCTCGCTCATATCCTCCCGGTCCAGCCGGCGGAAACGGTTGATCCCGGCCATCAGAACCAATATGCTGTCCCTGGTGGTGTCGAAGGCCCCGTCCTCATACATGGTGTATAGAAGCAGACCCAGGGGAACCGCCAGGATCATGCCCACTACACCTGCAACCTTATAGCCTATGTACAGCAAAAACAGTGTAGGAAGGGGAGGAACCCCCATGGAATCTCCCACGATCTTGGGCTGAATCAGCTGCCTGGCCAGCTGTCCGCCTCCCCAGATAATCAGAAGACCGATGGCCATTTTATAATCTGCCGTAAATATCTTAATAATGGCCCAGGGAACCAGCACGGTGCCTGTCCCCAGGAAAGGCAGGAAATCCAGAAAGGCAATTACCAACGCAATCAATGCAAAATAATTCACCCGCAGCACTCCCAGTCCCACAAGCAGAAGCAGATACATCCATACCTCTATCTTCAGCTGGGCCTTCAGATATCCTCCCACAGACCGCACAAGGCTCCGGCGCACCATATCGTAACGAAGCTGGAGGGCTGCCGGCGCATGGGCGCGGAACCATTGGCTGATCTGGTGTCTCTCCGCCACAAAAAAGTAAGAAGAGAGCAGCGCCATAATGATTCCGATAAAAATAGAGGGAAGGCGCATGGCAAAATTGCCGGCTGCCTCTATGGTAGGCGTACCTATTTTTCCAAAAAAATCACCCAGGTTCGCCACAATCTGCTCTACGGTATCATTGGTGCCCAGTTGGATATCCAGGGGAAGTCTGGCGAGAAACGCATTCAGGCTCTTTCCGATACTGTTCAGATCGGCTTCCATGCCCTCCCACATTTCGGGAAGCGCTCCCACCAGTCCCATAGCCTGCTCCAGAAGCTGAGCCATCACAAAATAAATCAGAATCACCACCAGCGCAATCACCGCCACAATGACGAACGCTCCTCCGATCTTCCGCTTCAGCTTCAGCCTCTTTTCAAAGAAATGAACCAGCGGCCCCGCCAGCAAAGCAATGATCCAGCCCGTCACAAAAGGAGAAAAGAAAACCAGCGCCCTGGGAAGCAAAAATACAACCACCAGAAACAGCGCGGCAGCCACCGCCAGATTTGTCAGTGCCTTACAATATTTCTTCATGCGCATCTTCCTCCACGATTCTGTCCAGAATCCCGTAGATCTCATCCCTGCCCTGCTTGGTCTGGGCGGAAAAAGGAACGATGGTGATTTCATCCGGAGCCCCTAAGGTCTTGCGGATCAGCTGAAGCGAAGACCGAATCTGGCTCCGCTTGATCTTGTCCAGCTTGGTGGCCACGATCACGGGGCGATACCCGTTCCTGCAGATCCATTCATACATCATGCGGTCATTTCCCGAGGGAGCATGACGAATATCTACCAGAAGAAACACCAGCCGCAGAGCCTTGGATTTATGCAGATAATTTTCCACCATCTTCCCCCACTGGGCCTTCACCTTCTCGTTTGCTTTGGCAAAACCGTAACCCGGAAGGTCCACAAAGTATATTTGGTCATTCACATTATAATAGTTGATTGTCTGGGTCTTTCCCGGCTGGGAGCTGGTTCTGGCCAGGGCCTTGCGATTCATCAGCGCATTGATCAGAGATGATTTCCCCACATTGCTCTTTCCTGCAAAGGCCGCCTCGGGCCGGATGTTGTCCGGAATCCTGCTGGTAACGCCGCAGACGGTTTCCAGACTGACATTTTTAATGATCATAAGCTTCGTCCTTTCACGCAGAAAAATTCCCTTTGCAGACACAGAGCACCGTCCCCAGGGACGATGCTCCGGCACCCAGGCACTTCGCCTGTATTATATAGCTGTATCCAACCTTCTGCGCTCGTTCTTATGAAGTGTGATCGGCTCCGTATTGCCCTCCACAGTCTCCTTGGTGATCACACACTCTTCTATGGTATCGTCGGAGGGGATTCTGTACATGGTATCCATGAGTACATCCTCCATAATGGAACGCAGGCCCCTGGCGCCGGTCTTACGCTCAAAGGCTTTGTCCGCAATAGCATTCACTGCCTCCTCGTCGAAGGTAAGCTCCACGTCATCCATGCCAAACAGCTTTTTATACTGCTTGATCAAAGCATTCTTGGGCTCCTTCAGAATGCGCACCAGCGCCTCTCTGTCCAGTCCCCGCAGGGACACACAGATAGGAACACGGCCCACAAACTCCGGAATCAGCCCGAACTTTACCAGATCCTGAGGCGTCACCTCCTGAAGCAGGTCGCTCAGCTCTCTGGTATTCTTCTGGGAAATCTCCGTATTAAAGCCGATGGCCTTGCGGTCCAGCCGGGCCTCCACGATTTTATCCAGTCCGTCAAAGGCTCCTCCGCAGATAAACAGAATATTGGAGGTATCAATGGAGATCAATTCCTGATGGGGATGCTTTCTCCCTCCCTGAGGCGGCACGTTGGCCACGGTTCCCTCTACGATCTTTAAAAGCGCCTGCTGTACGCCCTCGCCGGACACATCCCTGGTAATCGACACATTTTCACCTTTTTTCGTGATCTTGTCGATCTCATCAATATAGATCATGCCGAACTGGGCTCTTTCCACATCATAATCCGCCGCCTGAATCAGCTTCAGAAGAATGTTTTCCACATCCTCTCCCACGTAGCCCGCCTCCGTCAGGGTGGTGGCATCCGCGATGGCAAAAGGAACATTGATAATCTTTGCCAGGGTCTGGGCCAGATAAGTCTTGCCGGAGCCGGTGGGACCTACCATGATGATATTGCTCTTCTGAAGCTCCACATCATCCAGGTCCTTAGGGGCGGTGACTCGTTTATAGTGGTTATATACCGCCACAGACAGTACCTTTTTTGCCTCCTCCTGACCTACCACATACTCGTCCAGGAAACTCTTAATCTGAATGGGCTTTAACAGATTGATATCCGGGCGGACGGATTCCTCCAATTCTTCCTCTTCCAGTTCCTCATCCAGAATATCCGCACAGATATCGATACACTCGTCACAGATATAGACTCCCGCCGGTCCCGCGATCAGCTTGCGCACCTGCGCCTGTGTTTTATTACAGAAAGAACATCTGATGTCATTTCCGATAATCTTTGTTGCCATTATCTTCTCCTAATCTCCGATCCATCCGCCTGGAGCGGACACGGATCCCCTTATTTTATACCCCTTATCCGCTGAGGCGGACCTGAAGCATGGAAAACGCCTTCAGCTATTACTTGGCATTATCCGTGTCATGGGAAGCTATCACCATGTCAATCAAGCCGTACTCAAGAGCCTCCTGAGCGCTCATCCAATTATCGCGCTCCGTATCGGCGCAGATGGTCTCATAATCTCTGCCGGTGTTTTCAGCCAGCATGCGGTTCAGCTTTTCCCTGGTCTTCAAAATGTGCCTGGCCGTGATCTCGATTTCCGTGGCCTGGCCCTGGGTACCGCCCGAAGGCTGATGGATCATGATCTCCGCGTTGGGAAGCGCAAACCGTTTTCCCTTTGCGCCGCCGGAAAGCAGAAAAGAACCCATGCTGGCCGCCATACCGATACATACGGTGGACACATCACACTTGATATAATTCATGGTGTCATAAATAGCCATGCCGGCAGTGATCACGCCGCCCGGGCTGTTGATGTACAGATGGATATCCTTCTCCGGATCCTCCGCCTCCAAAAACAACAGCTGCGCCACCACGATGCTTGCGGATGTATCGTTAACCTCTTCCCCAAGAAATATGATTCTGTCCTTTAAAAGTCTGGAATAAATATCATAGGACCTTTCGCCCTTGCTGGTCTGCTCAATGACATAAGGAACTAAGCTCATAGTAAATCCTCCTTCCCTGATTCTGCTTTACATCTTATCCTACCATGATGCCTTTTTCAATGAAAATGCCAAAATTTTAGAAAAAAATAATCAATACAAAGCTTTTTCCATACATAGGAAAAGTTGTACCCCGCAAAATCGGGGTACAACCGCTAGTTCCGGCCTTTAAGAAAAGCGCCTGACCTTACCTTACTCCGCCTGGGGCTCCTTTTCCTCCGCATTGTCTACCACAAAGGCAAGAGCCTTTTTCATGCAGAGATCCTCCATCACCTGCTCTTTGCCGTTCTCACCCAGCATCTCTCTCACCTTGTCGGCTTCCATGCCGTAAGCATTTGCCATGGCCTGGACCTCCTCGTCAAATTCTTCCTCGGAAGCCTGAATATTCTCGGCCTTCACCACTGCCTCCAGCACCAGTCTGGACTGGATCCTCCTCAGTGCCTGAGGCTTCATCTGCTCAAGAAGCATCTTGGTAGTTACGCCGGTAATCTGGGTGTACTGCTCCATGGAAATTCCCTGAGCCTGCATCCTCTGGGCATAGTCCTGAACCATCTGTCTCTGCTGAGTCTCCACCATGGCGTCGGGGATCTCCATCTGCGCCTCCGCTATCAGGGCCTCGATAGCCTCATCCTCTCTGATATTCTTTGCTTCCTCTTCCTTTCTTTCCGTCAGAGTCCGCTTTACCTCTTCTCTGTATTCCTCCACAGTATCGCTTTCTTCGGAAACCTCACCTACAAAATCCTCGTCCAGCTCCGGAAGCTGCTTTTCCTGAATTTTCTTCACGGTACACTTAAACACCGCAGCCCTGCCAGCCAGCTCCTCCGCCTGGTAATCCTCCGGGAAAGTCACGTTCACATCTGTCTCCACACCGATCTGCGCACCGATCAGCGCCTCTTCAAAGCCGGGGATAAAGGTATGGGAGCCAATGGTCAGAGAATAGTCGTTCCCCTTGCCGCCCTCAAAGGCCGTGCCGTCCACGAAGCCTTCAAACTCCAGCACTATACTGTCGCCGTCCCGAACCTCTCTGTCCGTAACCTCCACCGTTCTGGAGTTTTTGTCTCTCTCCCTGTCTATGTGGGCATCCACATCCGCGTCGGTAACCTCCACATCCGTTTTGCCCACCTTCACGCCCTTGTAGGTTCCCAGAGTCACTTCGGGCTTCAGGGCCACCTCAGCCGTAAAGATAAAAGGCTTGCCCGCCTCCAGCTGCACCACATCCACCTTGGGACTGGACACGATTTCCTCGCTGCACTCATCCAGCGCCCGCTCATAGGCATCCGGCATCAGCTCGTTTGCGGCGTCCTCATAAAACACTGACTTTCCGTACATCTGCTCGATCATCTTCCGGGACGCCTTGCCCTTGCGGAAGCCGGGAATGCTGATCCGGTTCTTATTTTTCCGGTACGCGTTTTCGATGGCCTCCTCCAGCTCCTCGGCAGGTACCTCGATGGTCAGCTTCGCCATATTCTTCTCTAATTTTTCTACCTGTAAACTCATTATACAATTTCCTCCTTTATCCCCCGGCGGGGCCATATCCATTGTCCCGAAATGTTCCGCACAGCCGAAAAGCGCTCTGCACCGGTTTTTCCCGGATGCCGCCTTCCTGTGAGGACATGATCACAGTCATTGTAGGATTATATCATAAAGTCTGCCAAAATACAAATTATTTTTCAAAAAGTGTTGTGCTCAGCAATGATCAAAGGCCTTTCTCCCTGCCGCTGCCGGATATAGTCCCGGGCCATCTCCTTTGTCCGGGCATCCATTCCCGTAAAAGGCTCGTCCAACAGCACGAAGCAGGACTCGGCTTCCATGGCCCGGACCAGCGCCGCCCGGCGTTTCATTCCGCCGCTGAGCTGACCGCAGGGCTTCTCCAAATCCTCTTCCTCAAGCACCTTCAGAAGAGCCTCTCTGGCCTGGTTCCTGTCCCCGGTTACCATCTCCACATTCTTTAAAGCGCTGTATTCTTCACAGAGCCTGTCCTCCTGAAACATCATGCTGCAAAAGCCAAGAACCTGCACAGCTCCTCCGTCAGGCTCCTCCAATCCCGCCAGGATACGGAGCAAGGTGGTCTTTCCGCTCCCCGACGGACTGGTGAGAAAATAACTCTGCCCCGGCTCAAAGCAGACGCTGACCTGATCCAGCACCTTCCGGCCCCCGTAGCCCTTCGTGACACGGACCAGCTTCAGAGAGCACACCGTTTTTTCCTCCCCGAAGCCCTTCCGCTTCCCGCACTCCGGTTCCCAGGCAAAAAATTTCCCCGCCATCCACAGCACGGCTCTTTCGAAAATCATGCTCAGCAGAAGAATCACCACCGTCCAGGCAAAAACTCCCGCCGTATTCAGATAGATCCTGGACAGATAGAGACCTTCCCCCAGAGAAGCCGCCGAAATCCCCATAACCTCCGCCGCCACGCCGGACTTCCAGCACAGCCCCAGAGAAATTTTCAGGCCGGCATACAAAAAAGGCTTCATTGCGGGCCTGTAAATATAGAAGAAACGGGTGCCGAAGGGAATCCGGAATATCTTCGCCATCTCCAGCATTTTCTGATCCACACTCTTCAATCCCTCCAGCACACTGATATAAAGCTGAGGAAGCACCACCAGAAAGCAGACTGCCAGCGCCAGAAAGGAAGATCCCCACCAGATCAGAAGCAAAACCACAAAGGAAGCCACCGGAACAGCCTTTAAAAAACGGATAACCGGCGCCAGCATCTCCTCCAGCAGAGGAAAACGGAAGCTTCCCGCCGCCAGCGCCACACCCCAGAGGGAGCCCGCCAGAAATCCCGTTCCTATCCGCAAAAGGGAGCCTCCCACCGCTCGGTAAAAGCTTCCTCCACCCAACATTTCCCACAGCTCCCGGAAGGTGGCTCCGGGGCCTGCCAACAATATTTCATTGTCCGCCGCCAGTGCCGCCGCCGCCCACACAGTCAGCCAAAACAGCACTATGGCACATTTTCTTATTCTTTCTTTCATAAGTGGAAGTAAAAGTCATCCGCCGGCAGCTTCCCCCCGATGAGCTGGGGATCAAATTCCGCCAGCACCTCCAGATAAGCGGAAAGCGCATCCTGCATCTCCTGCCCGGTCATACAGGTAATACCGCATTCAGGTATGGCTTTTTCCGCCACAGCCTCCTTAGCCAGAATCCCTGCCTCCACCGCCAGGGCTGCTCCCGCCGCCGGATCCTCCAGAATAGCCTCCGCGCTGGCCTGATGCTCCCGGACAAATTCCTCCACCGCCTCCGGATGCTCCTCCAGAAAGGCTTTTCTTACCACCGTCACTCCTGTGACCATGGGGTTTCCTGTGCCTTCCCTCATAAGTTCCTGGGCCGCTGTCCATTCCTTCCCCATGTCCAGCACTGCCTCCAGGGTTTCATTCTGCAAAAGGGCAGCCGTCACGAAAGGCTGGGGCAACAATCCCACCGCCTGGGGGTTTTCCGCTAGCAGCGCCGCCGTCTGGGCGGCCTCCGACTGAAATTCAAGATGATAATCCTCCTCTCCGAGACCATTGGCATGTAAAATAAATCTAAGCACCGCCTCCGGCGTAGTTCCCTTTCCCGTAAGATAGATCGTCCTGCCCTTCAGATCCCCCACGCTGCGAACCTGTTCCGATCCCGTCACCAGATACAGAACACTCAGCGTGTTGATATCCACCACAGCCACTCCGCCCTTTGTCTTTTCATATAATATGGCCGCCACATTGGCCGGCACCAGCGCTATGTCCAGCTCTCCCTTTACCATCAGGGGCAACAGCTCCTCCGCCCCCGCCGCCATCCGAAACTCATATTCCCCTGCGGTCTTTCTATTTTCTGCTTTTTCCATCAAAAATAAAATTCCCAGAGAAGTCGGGCCCTTCAAAGATCCTACACGGACTGTCACTGTATCGCCGCTCTCTTCATCAGATCCACAGCCTGCCAGAAGTCCCAGCAGCAGTATTGCCGCCAGAACCAGCGAAAGCCTGAAAAATTTCAATTCTTTCATATATATTTTCCCCAATACAAAAATTTTTGTTAAAAAACCTTTTTTATTGTGCATGCTATTATCAGATAAGTCAAGTAAAAAAACATCCAAAAGTTTCCAACATATTTTCGTCCTGCCAGGTCATACTAAGACCAAGATAAGTCGCAGCAGACACCAAGCCCTGATCTTCAGGATAGGTGCATGCAGCACTTATCTTGAAGATAGAGAAAAAATGGAAACACTAATGGAGGTGAAAAAGAATGTCCGGTAACAGAAGTAATAGAGTAGAAGTGCCTGAAGCAAAGGCTGCTATGGATCGTTTCAAGACTGAGGTTGCATCCGAGCTGGGTGTGAACCTGAAGGAGGGCTACAACGGAGATCTGACTTCCCGTGAGGCTGGTTCTATCGGCGGCGAGATGGTTCGGCGTATGATCAAGAAGCAGGAAGAGCAGATGAAATAAGCTTCCTCTGCCAACAATAGAATCCACGCTCCGCGTGTCTTCTATTGTCATGAATAAGCAGGGCCAGGGCTTACGCCCTGGCCCATTTTATATGTGCACGAATGCGGAGAGAAAGACTGCGGGCAGGATCCTGATTACTCGCCAAAAACAGCCCTGTAATCGGCCTGGAACTTGGCAATGCCCGCATCGGTGAGCGGATGCTTCACCATCTGCTCGATCACGGAATAAGGAACGGTTGCAATATCTGCCCCCGCAAGAGCACAGTCAGTCACATGCACAGGGTTCCGCACACTGGCTGCAATAATCTGAGTATCCAGATCCGTCACGGCAAAAATATCGGAAATCTCCCGAATGAGATCCACGCCTCTCTGGCTGATATCATCGAGACGGCCCAGGAAGGGTGATACATATGCAGCTCCGGCCCTGGCTGCCAGAAGTGCCTGATTGGCGGTGAAGATCAACGTCACATTGGTCTTGATTCCCTCCGATGAAAGAACCTTGCATGCTTTCAGGCCTTCCACGGTCATGGGAATCTTTACCACCATATTGGGATGAATCGCCGCGATCTGTCTTCCCTCACGGATCATACCCTCCGCATCCACTGTGGTAGCCTTTACCTCGCCGCTGATAGGCCCGTCAACGATGGAGGCGATCTCTGCGATAACCTCTTCGAACACTCTTCCCTCCTTGGCGATCAGTGAAGGATTGGTGGTGACGCCGCATATGACTCCCATGTCATTTGCTTTTCTGATATCCTCAACCTTGGCAGTGTCAATAAAAAAACGCATAAACATATCTCCTTTTCAAAATATATTGCAGAATCTCTGCCGTTACCCTTTACAGTAACATGGTACTTTCAGTATACTCGTCATGACGTCAAAACTCAAGGGGTTTTCCATGAGCTCTCCCAAATATTTTTCTGAACCAAAATCCCGGACCGGGAAAGCTCTGTCTGAGGCATCCTGCACTTTCCTCGTCCACAGCCGGATAGCTCCCCCAGAACGCTTCGCATATCCGGAAGCCGCCTTGAAGGCTCCTGCCGGGTACAGGCTGCTATCACCCTTGACAGACGCCCCCGGACTCCGCCTCCCGCTATAATCTTCAGTGTCATTCCCAGCCCGTACACATCGCACCGCACCGTCAACCCCCTGCTTCCTTCCAGCTGTTCCGGCGCGGCATATCCGGGCGTTCCCGCAATCCCCGCCCTGCTCTCTCCGATCCTGCAGGCACAGCCGATATCCAGAAGCTTTATTCTGCCGTCCTGCCGAATCATAATATTGGCAGGCTTAACATCCCGGAAAATCAGGCCTCCGCCCCTTTCATGAAGAAAAAGAAGGCCTTCCGCCAGCTCCATTCCGATCCTCGCTACCTGTGCCTCCGAAAACCTGCCCCGCCGCTCAAGCAATGACTCCAGGCTGCTGCCCGGCACAAAATCTGTCACCAGATACCCGGTCTCATCCTCTTCCCACAAATCCCGGAAGCCGGGAAACAACGGATGAACAGCCTCCCTTAAAAATTCCGCCTCCCTTTTAAGCAATTCCCTGTTTCCACTGACCTTGCAGGCATAATATCTGCCCGTTTCCGATTCTTCCACACAATATACCCGGGAAAAGCCTCCGCGGCCCAGCAGCTGCCGCCTTCGAAACCCATGCTCCATCCATACCCCTTCCATACCCGGCCTCCTTATCCTGGTTCAAACTCCCTCCTATACAATACCACCGCCGCCATATTCCGGCCTCCCGCCCGCTCCCCTTCCCGGGCCAGCTCCTTCAGCCTTTTGTCCGCCTGCTCCTGAGTAAATGCCTCATTTACATTCAGCACCTGCTGCAAAAGCCGGGGGGAAAGACAGTTTCCAAAGTCTTGGGAAGTCAGCAAAATCCCCACATTGCTCTCCATGGCACCCTCCCAAAACCAAAGGCCGCTGCTGTCTCTCTCCCCGGAAAGCTCCCGCACATGCCCCTTTCCAAACATGGTATTCAGCAGAAAGATCCGATGCCGGCCCCGGCCAAAAAGAATCACATTTTCATCCGCACAAAGCATCCCTGCCAGATCCACGGTCTCTCCCCCTGCAAGCACAGCGCCGTCCCAAAGCTCCCTGTCCGACTGTCTGATAGTTTTCTCAAGCTCTCTGCGGACCCTGGCAAAATATTTTTCCTTTCCTTTTGCCAGAGACCTCCAGGGAAATCCCCGAAACCAGATCAAAAGCCGACCCGTCAAATATCCTCCTGCTCTGTCCCTGGCTTCATCTTTGTTCCCGCATCCATTCTCGTCCCCCCATCCGTGTCTGCCTGTTCCTGCGCTTATGCAGGCAAAGCACACGGGCATCTGTCCGCACAGATATTGTTGTAGCAGCAGTGAAGCGGCGCCGCCTCCCTGCTGTCTGTAACAGCTTGTTATGTATCCCATAAAAATCTCCTCTCTTGCCGGAATTTTTACATCATTTTTTAGCTTTACTAAAATTTCTTTGAAAAAATATGGCGAACTGCCGCTTTGATTTAGAGAAATTAAATTTGTTTAGAAATAGAAATTCAAATGAAAACAGCTCCGTGTCCGTTCCCCGGTATTCCGGAAGAACGGACAGACGGATATTTTAATTCTTCATAAAAATATTGGACAAATCGTTAAAGAAAATAATCACCATCAAAACCATAAAGAACATTAGTCCCACAAAATGAACCATTCCTTCCTTCTCCGGCGGAATGGGCTTGCCCCGGATCACTTCAATCAGCAGAAATACCAGGCGCCCTCCATCCAGCGCAGGAATCGGCAGCAGATTCAAAATCCCCAGATTTACGGACAGCATCAGAGTGATATTCAGCATGCTCAGCAACACGCTCTCCCATCCGTATTCCTTGGCGGCATCGTAGGTTTTCCCAACCACATTCACGGCTATTCCCACGGGACCCGCCACATCCTGCCTGGTGACTCTTCCTCCGAACAGCATCCCCAGACTCTTATAAGTGGCTTTCACGGAGTACCGCATCTCATACCAGGCGTATCGAAAGGTCTCAAAGCCTTTGGGAGTTACGAAATCACTGTTGGCCACGCCCAGCATATAAATTCCCGACGCCTGATCTAATTGGGGCGTCACCATAGCCGTGTGCCGTTCCCCGTCCCTTTCATAGACCACCTCCAGTTCTCCTCCCCGGTAGCTGGCCTGCATATAAAGGGATATTTCCTGGTAGAGACGGATCCTTTCTCCGCCGATGGAAATGATTCTGTCCCCGTCCTGTATTCCTGCCGCCTCTGCGCCGCCGCCCTCTACCACCTGGGTAGCTACAGGGTCACGGATGGCTATAATATCCGCCATATTTACCATAATAAACGCAATGATAAACGCCAGAATAAAATTAAAAATGGGACCGGCTGCCACCGTGGATATTCTGCCCCACACGCCGGCCTTCAAAAACGACCCCTCGCCGGGTTCCCCTTCCTTCTCTGCCAGTCCATCCTCGCCCTCGAACATACAGGCTCCGCCGATGGGAAAAAGCTTGATGGAATATTTGGTTCCTCCCTTTTTCACCGAAAACAGGCTGGGCCCCATCCCCACGGCAAACTCCACCACATGGATACCGTTGGCCTTTGCCAGCAGAAAATGACCAAATTCGTGGGCTATGACCACCACGCCGAAAATTATTATAAATAGTATTAACGTCATCATTTAACGACTGATCCTTCCTGATATATATTCATATGTCTCCTGCTCCGTCTCCAGAATCTTCTCCACCGTAGGGTTGGGCGTGACACGGTGCCGGTTCATGGCTTCGCCGATCAGCTCCGGAATCTGCAGATAAGTGATTTTCCGATCCAGAAACAGCGCCACGGCTCTTTCATTGGCTGCATTATACACCGTAGGCATGGTTCCTCCGGCCTCCGCCGCCTGATACGCCAGCTTCAGCCCCCTGAAGGTTTCCAGATCCGGTTTTTCAAAGCTCATGCTTCCCAGCTCAAAAAGATCCAGCCGTTTTCCCGGCATAGGCCGTCTGTCAGGATAAAACAGAGCATATTGAATGGGCAGCTTCATGTCGGGAACACCCATCTGAGCCATAATCGCTCCGTCCGCAAACTGCACCGCCGAATGGATAACGCTCTGGGGATGCACCACCACCTGGATTCGGTCCAGACCCACATTGAACAGCCACCTGGCTTCCATCACCTCCAGCCCCTTGTTCACCAGCGTGGAGGAATCTACGGTGATCTTACGCCCCATGGACCAGTTGGGATGCCGCAGTGCATCCTCCACCTTCACCTGGGCCAGCTTCTCCCTTGACCAGCCGCGAAAAGGGCCGCCGGAGGCCGTCAGCAGAATCTTTTCGACTCTTTTTGCGGACTCTCCGTTCAAGGATTGAAAAACAGCGCTGTGTTCGCTGTCCACCGGCAGTATGAACACGCCCCTCTTCCGGGCCAGTGACGTAATGATATGTCCTGCGGTGACCAAGGTTTCCTTATTGGCCAGGGCAATGTCCTTTGCCGCCTCAATGGCGGCGATGGTGGGTCTGATACCAATCATGCCCACAATTGCCGTCACCAATACATGACTCTCGGGCATGACCGCTATTTCCAGCATTCCCTCCATTCCCGCCACAATCTTTACGTCCAGATCCGCAACCCTGGCACGCAGCTCCTTTGCCGCCGCTTCCGTCCACATGCCCGCAATCCGTGGACGAAATTCACGAATCTGCTTCTCCATTTTTTCCGCGTTGGTTCCTGCCGCCAGCGCCGACACCCTCACGTCCGGATTTCGACGCATTACCTCCAGCGTCTGCGTGCCGATGGAACCGGTGGAACCCAATATAGCAATCTTCTTCATACACTTTTCCTTATTATCCGCCTGAATCGTTATGTTTTACACGCTCAACAACAGTATAGTCAGAAAATATGTCATAGGCGCCGTCACGATCATACTGTCAAACCGATCCATGATGCCGCCGTGTCCGGGAATCAGCTTCCCGTAATCCTTGATATTGTGATTCCGCTTGATCCCGGAAGCCGCAAGGTCTCCCACCATGCTCATAACGGCTCCCACTGCGCAGATCAGGGCAATAATCCATGCAACGGTCTGATTGGGATAAGCTGCTTCCACAAAGAAATGCCCGTACAGCCATCCGATGAGGGCAGCTCCTGCCACGCCCCCGATGCACCCCTCCAGGGACTTATGGGGACTGAGCACCGGAAATATCTTTTTTCTCCCGATCAGCTTTCCCACCACATAGGCGCAGGTATCGCAGCCCCAGGAGCTGATCAGAATCATCCACACCGTATAGATGCCCTGAGGATACATCCTGGTCAAATAGACAAAAGAAAGAAGCACCGGGGCATACAGAAATGAAAATACCGCCGCCACTGCCTGATCGGCATGAAACCGGGGAAAGGCCAGCACATAAACAAACATTTCCGCCAGCAGCGTCCCTACAATGCACATAATAAGCAGAGTGTCGCTTCCCGAAAAAAACATGGCCGCATAATACGCCGTCACACCTGCAAGCCCAAGGATCTCCAGGCAGTTAAGCCTCTTTTCATGGTTGGCACACTTCAAAGCCTTCGTCAGCTCCCGGAAGGCTGCCATGGAAACGGCCCACAGCAGCACAGCCAAAGGCGCCCTTCCCACAATCAGGGCCAGAACCGCAATAATGATCAACACGATCCCGCTGGCCAGTCTGGTCCAGAACATAGCGCTATTCCTCCTTTAAACCACCGTACTTTCTGTCTCTATGATTATATGCCTCCACGGCCCGAAGCAATTCTTCTTTGGTAAAATCAGGCCATGCCACAGGCGTAAAATAAAACTCCGTATAAGCCAGCTGCCACAGCAGGAAATTGGATATCCGCTGTTCGTTGCAGGTGCGGATCAGCAGATCGGGATCCGGAATCCCCGCCGTATCCAGCATGCTTTCCAATATATCTTCCGTAATCTGCTCTGGCCGTATGGTTCCGGCCTCCGCTTTTTCCGCCAGCCTTTGCACGGCTCTCACCAGTTCGTCCCTGCCGCCGTAATTGATTGCGATCTGAAAATGAAGCCCGTCGTTTTCCCTGGTGGCCTCCTCCAGCTCTCTGATTCTGATACGAATATCCTCATCCAGTCCGGACTTGTCACCCAGCACCCGGACACACATTCTGTTTTTTTCCGCAGTTTTCAAGCATGTCTTCATATAGCTGCGCAGAAGCTTCATCAGCGCATCCACCTCATCCTGGGGCCGGCCCCAGTTTTCCGTGGAAAATGCATACACCGTCAAATATTGGATTCCCATCCGGTAAGCTTCCTCACAGATGGTCTCCACCGTCTTGGCGCCCTGGGCATGTCCATAATTCCGCGGCATGCCCTTCGCCCTGGCCCATCTTCCGTTGCCGTCTAATATGATCGCCACATGCCGCGGCATTTTCAATGTATCATCCATCCTCCGCTTCCTTTCGGCAGACTCTGCTTTTCGTGCATAAAGGGGAGCGGAATATATTCCCACTCCCCGATGATCCTGGCAGTCTTGAGGCCGCTCGTTCCAGTCGGTACGATCAGCCATATTTCCACAGGCACTTATACTGTCATGATCTCTTTGGACTTGGTTTCCATCAAAGCATCGATATCCTTGATGAATTTATCCGTAAGCTTCTGAAGCTTCTCCTCCAGCTGCTTGATCTCGTCCTCCGATACCTCTGTTTTGGCCAGCTTCTTAAAGGCATCGTTTCCATCCCTGCGGATGTTGCGGATCGCCACCTTGCTCTCCTCAGCCTTCTTTTTTACTTCCTTCACCAGATCCTTCCTGCGCTCCTCGGTCAGCTCCGGGAACACCAGACGAATCACGCTGCCGTCGTTGGAAGGATTGATCCCGATGTCGGAGGTCTGGATCGCCTTCTCAATCGCCTTGATCAGGGATTTTTCCCAGGGGGCGATCTGAATGACCCGGGGATCGGGAACGGTCACATTACCCACCTGCTGAATGGGGGTAGGCGTTCCGTAATAATCCACGCGAAGCTTATCCAGCACATGGGGATTGGCCCGTCCTGCACGAATGGAAGTGTAATCTGTCTCCAGAAAAGCATAGGCCTTTTTCATTTTGTCTTCGTATTGCTGTAATCTGTCATCCATTGTCTTTTATCCTTTCTTTTATTCCCTCTTTTCCCGCGGCAGCAGTTTACTGCTGACTCCGTTCACAATACACACTAGTTTACCTGGGCTTCGGCGCCGCCTATACGGTGACTCTGGTTCCGGTGAAATCCCCCTGCAGGGTATTTATGATGCTGTTTTCCTGGCCCAGTCCAAATACCCACATGGGCATTTTGTTGTCTCTGGCCAGAATGGACGCCGTCATGTCCACCACCTTCAGATTTCTGGCGATCACCTCGTCGATGCTGACCACATCATATTTCCTGGCCTCCGGATTCCTGTCGGGGTCATCGTCATATACACCGTCTATGGACTTGGCCAGAAGAATCACATCGGCCTCAACCTCCACGGCCCGAAGCACCACTCCGGTATCCGTGGAAAAATAAGGATGCCCTGTGCCCCCTGCAAAAAACACAACCTTGCCCTCCTCAAAATACCTGCATGCCGCATCCTTGGAAAAAAGCTCCGTAAAGGAACCGCAGGCAAAAGGAGTCATAATACTGGTCTTCATCCCGGAAGAACGGAAAATCTCCGACACATAAATACAGTTCATAACCGTGGCCAGCATACCGATCTGGTCCGCCTTTGTCCTGTCTATGTTCTCGCTGGTTCTGCCCCGCCAGAAATTTCCTCCGCCTATGACAATGCCGATCTGCATCCCGCTCTCTGTCAGCTGTTTTACCTGCAGGGCCACCATTCTGACCGTGGCCTCATCAAAGCCTGTCTTTTTTTCGCCTGCAAGGGCTTCTCCGCTGAGCTTCAATAATATTCTCCGCATGTTGGATCTTCCTTTCTTCCCGGCGGCCCTCCGGCCTCCCGGACCCTAATGAATATGCTGAACCGGCTCCGTGGCCCCGGTGATCGGAAGAATCACCGTGTCCTCCATGGCCAGGATCTGCTCTATAATATCCGGCAGTGCTTCCACCGTAGTGCTCTTATTGGCCGAATCATGCATCAGCACCACAGCCCTGCTTTTGCTTCTGACCCCATCTACCACATTTTCCGTCAGCATCTCCACCGGGAGCAGCTGAGATCCTCCATCTCCGGAGGATACGTTCCAGTCAAAAAAACGTACCTTCTGCTCTGCCAGGTAATCCGCAAAATCATGCATATCCAGATCACTTACAGAGTTGGAGCTGCCTCCAGGAAAACGATATACCCTGCACTTCACACCGGTTATTTCATACAAATAATCCTGTAGCTTTGCAAAGTCCTCCGCAAAATTATCCACGGACTCATAAATTTCAGAATATTTATGGCTGTAGGAGTGCATCGCCAGCGTATGTCCCCGCTCCACGATCTGCTTCAACCGTTCTTCAGCCTTTTCGCCTTCCTTTCCAACCACAAAAAAGGTGGCCTTTACATCGTACTGATCCAGAATATCCAGAATTTTGTCTGTATTACTGCTGGGACCGTCGTCAAAGGTAAGATAGACCTTACGGCCTGCCTCCGGTTCCGGTTCCACAGGCTCTTTCTCTTCCTCCTCCGGCTCCACGGCTGCCTCCTGCTGCTCCTGCCGCAGGCGCTGTATCTCCGCCTCCAGCTCTCCCCCGGACCGCTCCAGCTCTTCCAACCGCAGCTTCTGTTCCGCCAGGATCCCGGCCATGGCCTCCAGCTGTTTTCTCGAATCGGCCAGCGCCCGGTTCAGACTCTCCATCCTCTCCGCCAAATAAACACCAAGCCCGATCCATATGATCACCCCGGGGACAAGGATCAGAGCAATATATCTGCCAAGCCTCTGAACGCGCTGTCTTTTGTAAGTATCTGCTTTCATATGATCGTCTGACATGACTATTTCCCATCTACAGGCGCCTCTGAGGAATCCTTTTTTCTATCCTTCCCCAGACATGCCCGGTTTACTTTCGAAATTAAGTATATCATATCATGAATTGATAGAAAAGACAAAAATGCAAAAAACTCCTCCTATTTTTCCCTCATTAATTTTCCGACGGCTTCTCCTGCGCCGCCCCGCACCCCGCGCATCCTCCGCAGGAGCCCTGGCACCCCGGACATCCCCCGCTGCACTGGCCTCTGCGCAGCTTCTTCAGCTGACTGCGCAATATGAAAAAAGCCGCCGTTGCAATAATTGCGATGATGATAATATCCACCATATGAACTCTCCTCCTGATCTCTTTACTATAATTGCATTTTCCGTTTTTACTTCAGCGCTTTACCGCACTGCCTGTTCTATCAGGCATCCTGTCAATATACTATGGACCGTACATCCTGTCTGTGCATGTCTATTTTGAGAATCATTCTCATTTTAAGCATACAAAATATTGCTTCGCTTGTCAAGTCCACTGAAGGATAACTTTCTGTTGACTGACCGAACCGTTACATACTATAATCCATAGGAAGAAACAGAAGAAAGGACTATTCCGCCATGAGTTTTCAATTTATAAAGAAACTGCCCACCCCGGAAGAAATCAAGGAAGAATTCCCCCTGCCTCCGGGTCTTGCCCAGATAAAAAGGGAACGCGATGCCCAGATCAGAGAAGTCCTCACCGGAAGAGACAAGCGTTTTCTGGTAATCATCGGACCCTGCTCTGCGGACAATGAAGATGCCGTATGTGACTATGTGAACCGTCTTGCAAGGATAAACGATAAAGTAAAGGACAAGCTGATTCTGATTCCCAGAATCTATACCAACAAGCCCCGGACCACCGGAGAAGGCTATAAGGGGATCGTGCATCAGCCTGACCCCGAAAAAAAACCGAATCTTCTGGCCGGCCTGATCGCCATGCGGAAAATGCATATCCGTGCCATGGTTGAGACGGGTCTGACTGCGGCGGACGAAATGCTCTACCCTGAAAATTGGGGGTACGTTTCGGACATCCTTTCCTACGTGGCCATCGGAGCCCGTTCCGTAGAGGACCAGCAGCATCGTATTACCGTCAGCGGCTTTGACGTGGCCGCCGGGATGAAAAATCCCACCAGCGGCACCATATCCGTAATGCTGAATTCCGTTTACGCCGCCCAGCACCCCCACTCCTTCATCTACAGAGGCTGGGAGGTCACCACCCAGGGAAACGATCTGGCCCACACTATTTTAAGGGGCGCTGCCAACAAACATGGAAGCAATATCCCCAATTACCATTATGAGGATCTGAACCTGCTTTTGGAAATGTACGGGAAAATGGACCTGAAGAATCCCGCCTGCGTTATCGACGCCAACCATTCCAATTCTGGGAAAAAATTTGATCAGCAGATTCGTATTACAAAGGAAGTTATGCACAGCCGCAAACTGAATCCCGATATCCACCGTCTGGTAAAAGGCGTTATGATCGAGAGCTACATTGAGGAGGGCTGTCAGGAAATCGGCGGCGGAGTATACGGAAAATCCATCACCGACCCCTGCCTGGGATGGGAGGCTTCCGAAAAGCTGATCTATGACATTGCCGAGTATGAATAAATCGCTCCTTTAAAACACCTGCAAATATCCCAAAAGCAGCCGGGGATTCACATAGGCCTCCAGGAAGCATCCTGCCAGGACAGCTCCCAGGATCGCCAGAAGCCAGCCCAGCTTTTTTATGAGAAATCCCCGGTCCTCCACAGTCTCTGTACCGCTTCGGGAATAAATTCCCCGAAACAGACTCTCGCTCCAGGCCAAAAGCGCCATCAGAGCCGGCACGTACAAAAGATATTGGGGAAATACCCCTGCCAGAGCCAGCAGAATCCCCTTAAGGCCGTACCGCAGAGCCAGCGCAGTCAGATATCCCCCTGCAGACATGCCGTACCAGAAGGCAGTTCCCACGCACACGGCCAGTCCCAGATAGGTGGTGGCCAGCATGGCCAGGATCAGCACCGTAATGATACGCTTTCGAAATACATAACTAAAAAGAGCACTGCCTTCAACGGTCATATATTTTATGTGATACAGTGTATCTTCATCAAACAATCCCGTATTTTCCAGCAAAATGCTCTTTCCTAAGTTCATAATGACAATTCCGGCCAGCAAGCCGGCACAGAATACGGGCAACAGCTTTAATCTGCCCGAAAAGCCTTTTCCTGCGATTTTCATCCGCAATGCCGCCTTGATCTATAATTCTTTCCATACTTATGCGGCAAGTCCCGATTCTATTCCCGTTTCTGCCGGAACCAGCGTCTTCCGCGGTTTTATGCCAGGAATCTTCCCTGCCTTCGCTTTACGCCAGGGAACATTTCTTCCTTCATTATGCATATCTTGCGGCATAGCTTAATATGCCGCAAATGGTCTTGGAATCCTGAATCCTTCCCTCAAATATCATTTGCTTCAGCTCCTCCAGGGAATGAACCTCTACATTCAAATATTCATTTTCATCCAGATGCTGTCTGCCCCTTTTCAGGTTCCGGGCCAGATAAATGTCGATCTTTTCATTGCAGAAGGCCACGGTGGTATAAATCGTATTCAGCAGTTCCATATGCCCGCAGACATATCCCGTTTCTTCCTCCAACTCCCGCTGCGCCGCCTGGGCAGCAGGCTCCTCTCTTCCATTCAATCCACCTGCGGGAATCTCCAGCGTCTCCCGTTCCAGCGCATTGCGGTACTGACGAACCATCAAAAGTCTTCCGTCCTCCAGAACCGCCACCACTGCCGCCGCTCCCTTATGGTCGATCAGATCCCATTTCTCTGTGTTCCCGTTAGGAATCAGCATGGTATCCTGATAATAATCGATAATGGCTCCCCTGGCCACCAGCTCTCTCTTTATCCTTTTATATTCCGCCATATATTCCGCTCTTCTCCTTTTAATGTGCCATACCCGGCTGTTCTCATTCAAATGCTTTTCAGCGCCTGCACATTCCAAAGTTTATGCCGCATTGGCACATTTCTCAAGAAGCTTTTCCACACTTACCAGCTTCACACAGAGAGCAAACAGCTCCGCCGCCATGGTCATCTCCTCCGGAGTAGGGAAGGAAGGCGCAATCCGAATGTTGCTGTCCCTGGGATCCACGCCGTAGGGGAAGGTAGCCCCCGCGCCGGTGAGAACTACACCGGCCTCTTTGCACCTGGCCACAATAGCCTTGGCACAGCCCTCCAGAGCATCAAAGGAGATAAAATAACCGCCATTGGGATTGGTCCACTGGCCGATTTCCAGGCCTGCCAGCTCTCTTTCCAGCACACCAAGCACCGCCTGAAACTTGGGACGCACCTGCTGGGCCTGCTGTCTCATATGCTCCCGGATCCCGTTGATGTCTTTAAAGTAACGCACATGGCGCAATTGATTTACCTTGTCATACCCGATGGTCTGAATCGTCATGCTTTTGCGGATCTCATCCAGATTAGCCTTGGATGCCGCCACAGCGGCAATGCCCGCTCCGGCAAAACTGATCTTTGAGGTGGAGCAGAACTCATACACCAGATCCGGATTGCCCGCCGCTTCACAAAGGCCCAGAATCTCGGGCAGATAGTCGTCCCGATCCTCATACAACGGATGCACGGCATAAGCATTATCCCAATATATGCGGAAATCCCTGGCCGCCGGCTTCAGACGGGCAAAACGCTCCACCGTCTCCCGGGAATAAGTATATCCCTGAGGGTTGGAATACTTGGGAACGCACCAGATTCCCTTGATGGAGGCATCCTCCGCTGTCATCTTCTCTATCATATCCATATCCGGTCCCTGTGGCGTCATGGGAACCGTTATCATCTCAATGCCAAAATGCCGGGTGATTGCAAAATGCCTGTCATATCCGGGGGCAGGACACAAAAATTTTACCTTATCCAATTTGCACCAGGGTGTGCTTCCCATTACACCATGTGTCACGGAACGGGAAATGGAATCATACATAATGCTCAGGCTGGCATTTCCGCAGACAATCACATTTTCTGCAGGCACCCCGATCATTTCTCCCATCAGCCGCTTTGCCTCCGGTATTCCGTCCATCAGGCCGTAATTGCGGACATCAATACCGTCCTCCGTCCTCATATCGCTGGCGGAATTCAGCGTATCCATCATATCCTCCACCAGATCAAGCTGAGACGCTCCCGGCTTTCCTCTGGACATATCCAGCTTCAGTCCCCTGCCTTTTGCCTCCTTATAGGCATCCTCCAGCTCCGCCTTCAGCAACAACAGCTCCTTCTTGCTCAACTCCTGATATGCTTTCATTCCTATACCTCCTGCCCGCGTCAGGGCATCTTTTACACGCACACCGGTTCCATATCTGATCATCTTCCTGCTGCAACCGTTCTGCGTGTTATTATACCTGGATTATTGTATACAATCATACATCTGAAATACCATACCATAAGTATTCCCATCGCACAAGAGGAATTTTCCATGAAATATATAGGTTCCTGGCAGATTTTTTATACAATCCGAAAAAAACTGCCGCACTTTTCATGCGGCAGTCTCATTTTTCCTATTAAATTTTACGTACAGAACTGTTGTTGTGTTCTATTTCGCGTAATCAATCACGCGGCTTTCGCGGATAACGTTTACCTTGATCTGGCCGGGATATTCCAGTTCTGCTTCGATCTGCTTGGAAATATCACGGGCCAGCAGAACCATATCGGCATCCGATATCTGCTCCGGCACCACCATGACACGAACCTCACGTCCCGCCTGAATAGCAAAAGATTTATCTACACCTTTGAAATTGTTTGTTATTTCTTCCAATTGCTTTAATCTGCTAGTATAGGTTTCCAGAGTTTCCCTTCTAGCTCCCGGCCTCGCGGCAGATATGGTATCCGCAGCTTGTACAATACATGCGACCAGGGAATTGGCTTCCACATCACCATGATGGGATTCCACAGCGTTGATGACGGTAGCGTTTTCTCTGTACTTTCTGCAGAGCTCCGCTCCCAGCTGAATGTGGGACCCTTCCATTTCATGATCAACGGATTTCCCGATATCATGAAGCAGTCCCGCTCTCTTTGCCAGCCTCACATCCAGTCCCATTTCGGCGGCCAGCAGTCCGGAAAGCTGCGCTACTTCCACAGAATGCTTCAGAGCATTTTGCCCGTAGCTGGTCCGGAATTTCATTTTGCCCAAAAGCTTTACAAGCTCCGGGTGAATACCATGAACGCCTACCTCCAGGGTAGCGGCTTCACCTTCCTCCTTCATCATCAACTCAACTTCTCGCTGGGCCTTCTCCACCATCTCTTCGATTCTGGCGGGATGAATCCGCCCGTCGATAATAAGCTTTTCCAGCGCAATCCGCGCCACCTCCCGTCGGACGGGATCAAACCCGGAAAGGATAACTGCCTCCGGCGTGTCGTCTATAATCAGATCCACACCGGTCATGGTCTCAAGGGTACGTATATTGCGTCCCTCACGGCCAATAATCCTTCCCTTCATCTCATCGTTCGGAAGCTGTACTACAGAAATCGTAGTCTCAGAGACGTGGTCTGCCGCACATCTCTGGATTGCGGACACCACATACTCCTTTGCTTTTTTGTCTGCTTCTTCCTTGGCGCGACTCTCCATTTCCTTGATCATCACGGCCGTTTCATGCTTTACTTCATCTTCAACAATTTTCAACAAGTAGTCTTTTGCCTGTTCAGAGGTAAGACCGGAAATCCGTTCCAGTTCCTGTACTCGCTGCTCGTTCAGCCGTGAAACCTCCTCCTTGATCTTGTTCAGGGATTCTTCCTTGGCCGCCAAGCTTGCTTCACGCTTTTCAATCGCATCTGCTTTCTTATCGATGTTCTCTTCCTTCTGCTGGACCCTGCGCTCATATCTCTGCGCCTCTGCTCTGCGTTCCTTGATCTCCTTGTCCAATTCGTTTTTGGTACGAATAGACTCTTCCTTCACCTCAAGGAGCGATTCACGCTTTTTCGTCTCTGCAGTCTTCAAAGCCTCATCAATAATCTCTCTCGCCTTATCCTGCGCGTTACCTATAGTAGCTTCTGACGTCTTCTTCTGATAATTGGAAACGATCAGTGCTGTAGCTACTGCGGTGACCGGCACAGCTACGATGACAGTGACTATGATCGTAAGCATCTACAGGAGCACCTCCTTTATTGAATTTTCATTGTACACTTGACCGCATAAACGGCATTTCGTCCTGCGGACTATCATAGAATGTATGTACATGCCCCTGGCGGAGCCCTGAAAACATTCTAACAAGCAATTTACAACAGTTAAATTTTAAACTTAAATCAACGTAATGTCAAGTATAACTCTGAATATCTTCAGACGAGTCACAAAACATTATACCATTCACCGCTTTTCTCGCCAGTTCCCCCGAAAAGCCCTTCCTCAGGAGAAATGCGTATATTCGGAGCTTTTCTTTTTCATCGGCGCATTCCGGATCAAATTTTTTCTTTCGGAGCAGTTCCCTGATAATGGCATGTTCATCCTGCCGGCCTCCCTGCTCTTCCCACTCCAGCCAGGCCTTCTCCAGAGTTTCTCTGCAGATCCCTCTCCGCATCAGATCCTGTTCTATCCTTCTGCGGCTCCTGGAATTCTCATGGCCTGCTATAAAGCTTACTGCATATCGAAGATCATCCGTATAATGAAAGCTTTCCACATAGCCAAGCGCTTCCTCTGCCACCGCTTCCGGATATCCTCCCTGCTCCAGCTTCTGCCTCAGCTGACTGACTGTGTAATCTCTGCTCTTCAGCAGATTCATGGCCCGAAGCTTGGCTCTCTTGGGCAATATTTCCCCCAGAATGGTTTCATAATCCTGAAGCGCTATTTCTTCGCCTTCTCTCAAATGATATAAACGCAATTCGCCCTTGTATAACACAAAGGCAAATTGATCATCGATATAAACCCGGCTTCGGGATTTGGATAATTCTTCTATCCTTGTCACTGTCATGATCTGCTTCTCCACAATGTCCGGACTCATCCCTGATCGGCATCAGCCTTGGATCTGGAGCCTTTCCTGCCGGAGGCTTTCTCGTTTTCCTTCTCTTCAGCCTTTCCTCCGGCCTTTGCATCCGGCTTTGTCTCAGCCGCTGCGTCGGATTCCGACTCCTCCTTTTTCCCTGCGCCGTCAAAACCGTAATGCTCCCGGACCTTGAGGCTGATCTGCTCGCAGATCTCCGGGTTATCCTTCAGATACTGCTTCGCGTTCTCCCGTCCCTGACCGATCTTATTGCCCTCATAAGCGTACCAGGCGCCGGATTTCACCACCACATTGAGCCCTGCCGCCAGATCCAGTATGTCTCCCACTCTGGATATTCCTTCTCCAAACATTATATCAAATTCCGCCTCTTTAAAAGGAGGGGCAATCTTGTTCTTTACCACCTTCACCCGGGTGCGGTTGCCGATAATCTCTCCGCCCTGCTTCAAGGATTCAATCTTACGCACATCCAGCCGCACGGAGGAATAGAATTTCAGTGCGCGGCCTCCCGTAGTAGTCTCAGGACTGCCGAACATAACCCCCACCTTCTCGCGCAGCTGATTGATAAACACTACCGTACAATTGGATCTGCTGATCACACCGGTCAGCTTTCTCAAAGCCTGGGACATCAGCCTGGCCTGAAGCCCCACATGGCTGTCCCCCATGTCGCCTTCAATCTCCGCCTTGGGAACCAGCGCCGCAACAGAGTCTACCACCACAATGTCCACAGCACCGGAACGCACCATGGTTTCCGTGATCTCCAGCGCCTGCTCTCCGTTGTCCGGCTGAGATATGTACAGGTTGTCAATATCCACGCCGATATTCTTGGCATAGACCGGATCCAGCGCATGCTCTGCATCTATAAATCCGGCGATACCTCCTCTCTTCTGCACCTCGGCTATCATATGCAGGGTGACGGTAGTCTTACCGCTGGATTCCGGACCATATATTTCCACGATTCTTCCCTTGGGAATACCTCCCAGCCCCAGCGCAATATCCAGACTCAGGGACCCTGTGGGAATCGTCTCTACGTTCATCTGTGCGGAAGGGTCGCCCAGCTTCATCACCGCCCCTTTTCCGTACTGCTTCTCAATCTGGCCAATGGCCGCTTCCAATGCTTTCAGCTTTTCATCTTTTTCCATCTGGAATCTCCTTTTGCCCGGAACAAACGTTCACATTATCCTCATATTAAAACATTTGTTCGCATTTGTCAATCATTATTTACGGAAATCTTTACGCCCGGCCTGTCCTCCGGTAAAGTCGGTATTGCCGCCGGAACTGGTATTACTATAACTCATTTCGAGTCCAATAAAACTCCCTCAAAGGCATCTCACCTCCCGTTTTTTTATTTTTTCTGAAACCTGCGGCGAAATGCCAGATAATCCGCAGGGAAAAACATTTCCCGGCAGATATACAGACCGGCTCCGGAAAAGTGCCGGCATCAAGAAGTATCAGATGTAAAGAGTGTAACACATTTCTCTCTCTCAGGCAAGAAAAAAAGAAATCCGGGACCCTGCAGAGCCCCGGACGTTACTGTTCACTTTCCAAAAGTTACCTTGCTGAAGTACTCCAGAATACAGCTTCGCATCAGAGTCAGCGCAGCAGCAGCGGCAGATTCCCGGATCTTGCCCCGATTTCCGGAAAACTGGTATTTTTTTACGGTGACCTCCCCCTTGACGTTGCAGGCGATGTACACCAGGCCCACAGGCTTTTCCTCCGTTCCGCCGTCAGGCCCCGCGATGCCCGTTACCGCCACTGCCACATCCGCCTTGGCAAACACCGCCGCACCCTTGGCCATTTCCTCCGCAGTCTTCGGGCTGACAGCGCCGTGTTTATGCAGAGTGCTTTTCTTTACATTCAAAATTTTCCGTTTGGCCTTGTTGGAATAGGTCACAAGTCCCGCCTTGTACACCTGGGACACTCCCGGCACATTTACCAGTCTGGCAGAAAGCATGCCCCCGGTACAGGATTCCGCGCAGGTCACTGTAAGATCATTTGCCTGCAGCAGATCCGCCACCGCCTTTTCCAGGGTGGTCTCCTCCTCCGTGCTGTAAATATCGTTGCCGAACCGCGCCTTCAGCTCCTTTACCAGAGGCTTGATCAGCTTCATGGCTGCTTTCCTGCTCTCTGCGGCTGCCGTGACCCGGATGTGAACCTCGCCGGTCTTGGCATAGGTGGCCATGGTGGGGTTGGTCTGGGCATCGATCAGATCCTGGATCTGGGTTTCCACCCTGCTCTCCCCCACGCCGCAGATCTTCACCGTCTGAGAGCAGATTACCTGGGAGGTCAGGCCCTCCAGATAGGGAACCACACTCTCCTCAAACATGGGATACAGCTCATTGGGCGGTCCGGGAAGAAGAATCACTTTTGCCTGCTCCGTCTCCAGGATCACTCCCGGCGCAGTTCCATTGTGATTGTCCAGAACAATGGCCCCCTGGGGAATCATGGCCTGTTTCCAGTTATTGTCCGTAAGAGTCAGCCCCCTGTCCGTAAAATACCTCTCCAGCGCCTGTCTGCTTGGCTCGTGCATCTCCAGCGTCCTGCCGCAGACCTTTGCCGCCGTCTCCTTGGTCAGATCGTCCTCCGTAGGGCCAAGGCCGCCGGATAAAATAACAATATCGGACCGGTCAAGCGCCGTCCTGATAGTCTGCGCCAGACGTTCCTCATTGTCTCCCACCACCGACTGAAAATAGCAGGAAAGTCCCAGACCTGCACATTTTTCCGCCAGGTATGCAGCATTGGTATTTACAATATTTCCCAGAAGCAGTTCCGTTCCCACACATATCAATTCCACTGTCATATTCATATCCTCCAGGCCCGCCAAAGCCGCCCCTAAGCCTTCATTACATCCTTATTTTTAGCCAGATAATCCACCAGCGATATCACCGTAAGAATCACCGCAATCCACATGACGATATCAGTAAGAAGCCCCGGAATCGGTTCCCCTACGATCATCATGCACACCATAAGCATCTGAAAGGTGGTCTTGAACTTTCCCCAATAACTGGCGGCAATCACCACGCCATTATCCGAGGCCACCAGCCGAAAACCGCTGATAATAAACTCTCTTGCGATGATTACGATCACCACAAGGGACGGAATCCTTCCCATCTCGATCAGGGCGATCAGCGCCGAGCACACCAGCAGCTTATCCGCCAGGGGATCCATAAACTTTCCGAAATTTGTCACCAGATTGTATTTCCTGGCAATTTTGCCGTCCAGAAGGTCCGTGAGGCTTGCTATAATAAAAATTCCAAGCGCAGTCAGCCGTGGAATCATTGTATTGTCCCCAAACCACCCTGCATTGCCCCCCAGCAGCAGTATCAGAAAGGGAACGATCAGGATCACCCGAAAAATCGTAAGCTTATTCGGCAGATTCATTTTACTCATGGTACACCTCCCCAACCAAATCATATTCATTAGAATCTATGACCCGCACCTTCACAAAATCACCTGTCATGAGCTGTCTCTCCGTTTTCAAAAATAAATATCCGTCCACATTGGGCGCATCCCGGTAGGATCTGGCCACATACACATCCTCCTCCGTCCTGCCCTCTATCATCACGGTGAGAATCCGACCCTTCATTTCCTCGGCCTTCTCAAAGGCAATGGCCTGCTGGAGCTCCATCAGCTCATCCCGGCGCTCTTCCTTCACCGCCTCCGGAATCTGATCCGGCATTTGCGCCGCCGGTGTATCCTCCTCCTGAGAATAAGTAAATACTCCCAGACGATCAAACTCCATTTCGTTTACAAAGCGGTACAGCTCCTCAAAATCCTCCTGGGTCTCCCCGGGAAAGCCGCTGATCAAAGTGGTCCGCAGACAGATATCGGGAATCCGTTCCCGCAGCCTGCCAATCTGCAGACGCAGCTCTTCCTTATTGGTGCGCCTGCCCATCCGCCTCAAAACCCCGTCCGAGGCATGCTGAATGGGAATGTCCAGATAATGACATACCTTGGGCTCGGAAGCAATGACCTGAATCAGCTCCTCTGTAATTTCCTCCGGATAGCAGTACAGAAGACGGATCCAGCGGATTCCCTCCACCCGGGCCAGTCTGCCAAGCAGCTGGGGAAGCATCTTTTTTCCATACAGATCCACACCGTACAGGGTGGTCTCCTGAGCTGCCAGAATCAACTCCTTCACCCCGTTCTCTGCCAGATATTCCGCCTGGGAAACAAGCTGCTCCATGGGCACGCTTCTGTAGCTTCCCCGAACCCTTGGAATAATACAGTAGCTGCAGCGTTTATTACAGCCCTCCGCAATCTTCAGATATGCAAAATGACCGCCGGTGGTAATCACCCTCCTTCGGGATACCACCGGAGGCCGGTCCAGTTCACGGAAATGATCCGTCCTCCGGTTCTCAAGCGCATTCTCCACCGCGGAAACAATCTCGTCCATGGCCGTGGTGCCCACCAGAACATCCACCTCTGGAATTTCCCGGCGGATCTCCTCCCGATACCGCTGGGCCAGACAGCCTGCGGCTGCCAACACCTGCAGCCGGCCCTCCTTTTTCAGCCGGCCGAACTCCAGAAGGGTATTGATGCTCTCCTCCTTGGCATCTCCGATAAAGCAACAGGTGTTCACCACCACAATATCCGCCCGGGCCTCGTCATCAGTGAAGGTATACCCCTTCTCCCGCAACAGCTCCATCATCAATTCCGTATCCGCCAGGTTCTTGTCACAGCCCAGAGACACAAACAATATGTTCATTCGTACACTCCCTGTCCGCCGCAAAAAGGGGGATGCCCCCCTTTTGCGGATATAATATCATAAATAAAACAGGTGTTATTCCTCATCACTCAAAATCTTGATCCGGCCCTGGTTCAGCTCTTCCACCGCCAGAGACAGGGGCTTATCGTCCCTTCCTGCCACCAGGGGTTCCTCCCCTGCGATGATCTGCCTGGCTCTTTTGGAGGTGGCCATCACTATGGAATAACGACTGTTCACCACCGGCGCTTCGCCGGGCTCTACCTTGCTGTTTACTACCTTCATCAAATCAGAATAAGACGGATGTAACATTATTTTTCTCCTTTCACAAATCCTTTCAGCTCTTCCCGAATCTCCCGAATCCACGCGCCGCACCTGACAGGCGCCCTGCGGGCCGCCGCCACCAATTGCTCCAGCTCTTCCACACAGGCATCCAGGCTGTCATTTACCACTACATAATCATATGCTTCTATGCCTTCGGCTTCCTCATAAGCACGGGACAGCCTCCGGGCGATCACCTCTGCACTCTCCGTGCCCCGCCGCTCCAGTCTGGCCTTCAGCTCCGCTCCGCTGGGCGGTGTCACGAAAATCAGCAGGCTTTCGGGAAACCGCTCCTTGATCTTCAAGGCTCCCTGGATCTCAATTTCCAGGATTACATTGTTTCCTGCCGCCAGCTGTTCCTCCACATAGGCTCTGGGCGTCCCGTAATAATTTCCGCAGTAGGAAGCATACTCCAAAAGCCCGTCCCGGCGGATGGTCTCTTCAAAATGTTCCCTGTCCGTGAAGAAATATTCAACTCCCTCCCGCTCCCCTTCCCGGGGGCTTCTGGTAGTCATGGAAACGGACAGCGCGTAATGATCGTATTTCTTCAACAGTTCCTTTATCAGCGTCCCCTTCCCCGCCCCGGAAAAGCCGGACAAAACCATCAGTATTCCTTTCTGTTCCATATCTATCCTCCTGCGCCTGTGTCATCCTCTGCCGTATCCTCTCCGTCCTGCCCTGCGGAAACCCTGCCCGCAATGGTCTCCGGCAGCAGTGCGGACAATACCACCTGGCTGTTTTCCATTACCAGCACGGATTTCGTCTTCCGTCCCTGGGTGGCGTCTATGGCCATCCCCTTCTCCCGGGCGCTCTGCACCAGCCTCTTTACCGGCGCCGATTCCGGACTGACAATGGCAATGATCTTGGATGTGTTCACTATGTTTCCGAATCCGATGTGGATAAGCATCCATAACCTCCGTTCCGGGGCCCGGCGCAGGCCCTTCCAGGCCATACCCGTGCGCCCCTCCAGACGCCTTTCTATTCGATGTTTTGAATCTGCTCCCTGATCTTTTCAATCTCTGTCTTCAGTTCAATGGCGCAGGCCGTGATTTCCAGGTCTCCTGATTTGGACAGAATGGTGTTGGCCTCACGGTTCATCTCCTGTACAATAAAATCCAGCTTCCGCCCCACCGGTATATCCTCCTGTAGAGCTTTATCCACAGCCTCAATGTGGCTTTTCAGCCGGACAAGCTCCTCGTCCACACAGATCCGGTCCGCAAACAGAGTGACCTCCGTGAGAATCCTGTTTTCGTCGATCTCCGCGCTGCCCAAAAGCTCCCTTACCTTTTCCTCCAGCCTCCGGCGGTAAGCGCTTACCACCTCCGGAAAACGCTCTTCAATGAAATCTGTCCTCCGGCGGATGCCCGCAAGCTTTTCCTCCAGATCCTCCCACAGCTGCCGCCCCTCCAGGACGCGGCTCTCCACAAACCTTTCCGCCGCTTTCAGAAGCGCCCCTTTCAACTCCTTCCAGAGCTTTTCCTCGTCCACCCCCGTCTCCTCCAGGGTAAACACCTCCGGATACCCGGACAGAACAGACACGCTGACATCGTCCGCAAGACCGAAGTCCTCCGCCATCCGGCGCAGATGTGTCAGATACTCCCGGGCCGTCTCCCGATTATAGCGCACGGCGCCGGCATGCTCGGACAGATCCTCATAGCTGATATACACATCCACCTTTCCCCGGGAAATGCAGCTTTTCAGTTCTCCCCGCACAGCGTTTTCAAAGAAACTCATCTTCTTCGGCGTCCTGATGTTCATGTCCAGATACCGGTGATTCACCGACTTTATCTCCACGGTAAACCTGCCGTTTTCACCCACGACCTCACATCTGCCAAAACCTGTCATACTCTTAATCACGAAAAACTCCTCACCCGGGCAAACCGGTACCGTAATTCTGTCATCAGGGCATATGCGCCCTTCATTACATACTCCACTTTATTATAGAATATGTTTCCATGAGCGTCAAGGGCGGAAAAACGCTTTTCTCGCGTTACCGTTTACGCGTCAGTGCCAATGGCGCGGTGTGAACAGTAACCTTCTTGCAAACCGTCCTCAGCTATGTCATAATAAAGCAAACATGAATCTTTACAGAATTGAAGGAGGAATTTATCATGGCCTTTGACGGCGTTACCATAGCAGGCATCGTATCGGAACTGAAAAGAGAATTAACGGGAGGAAGGCTCTATAAGATCGCCCAGCCGGAGACAGACGAGCTGCTGCTGACCATAAAACAGCCGGACCGCCAGCGGCGGCTTCTGCTCTCCGCCAACGCTTCTCTTCCCCTGATTTATCTGACAGAGGGCACAAAGCCCAGCCCCATGACCGCCCCCAGCTTCTGCATGCTTCTGCGCAAGCATCTTCAGAACGGGCGCATTACGGAAATCTCTCAGCCCGGACTGGAACGGATCGTGCACATTAAGGTGGAGCATCTGGATGAGATGGGCGATCTGCGCTCCAAGACCCTGGTAATAGAGATCATGGGAAAGCACAGCAACATCATATTCCTTGACGAAAATGATGTGATTATTGACAGCATCAAACGAATTTCTGCCGCCGTCAGCTCCATCAGGGAAGTGCTTCCGGGCAAGCAGTATTTTGTACCCCAGACCCAGGAGAAGCTGAACGCCCTGACCGCGGATGCCCAAGCCCTTCAGAAGGCGCTGGCCGCCAGACCCCAGCCGGTCTTTAAAGCTCTCTACGGCAGCTTTACGGGCATCTCTCCCATTCTTGCCCAGGAGCTGTGCCATGAGGCCGGCGTGGACGGAGAACGCCCCACCGCCGCTTTAGAGGAAGCGGATTACAAAGCCTTATTTGATGCCCTGTCCCGCATGGCCCGGGCCGTTCTGGAGGAACGGTTTTCACCCAATATCGCCTATGTAAACCGCAAACCCGTGGAATATTGCGCTCTGCCTCTGACCATATACGGATTCGGAAATGTTCCCTTCCGCTCCCCGTCAAAATCTCCCTTATATTCCGGGGAGCCTTCCCTTCCCGCCGGAGATTACACGGTTTGCTATGACTCTATGTCCGCGCTTTTGGAGGCCTATTATGCCGAAAAAAGCAGCGTCACACGCATCCGTCAGAAGTCCTCGGATCTGCGGCGGATCGTTTCAACCGCTCTGGAGCGCAATATAAAAAAATATGACCTGCAGCTGCGCCAGATGAAGGACACCGAAAAAAAGGATACCTTCCGGGTTTACGGAGAACTGCTGAACACCTATGGATATGAAGCTGCTCCCGGGGCAAAGTCCCTGGAAGCCCTTAACTACTATACCGGGGAGACAGTGACAATCCCCCTGGATCCCTCTTTCAGCGCCACGGAAAACGCGAAAAAGTACTTTGAAAAATACGGGAAAATGAAGCGAACCTACGAAGCGCTTTCCGAACTGACCCGGGAGGTTAAATCTGAAATCGATCATCTGGAAACCATTTCCGCTTCCCTGGAAATCGCCCAGCAGGAGGAGGATCTGACGCAGATCAAAGAGGAGCTTATCGAAAGCGGCTATATCCGCAGAAAGGGCGGCACGAAAAAGCAGAAAATCACCAGCCGCCCCTTCCACTATATCAGCAGCGACGGCTTTCACATCTATGTGGGAAAAAATAACTATCAAAATGATGAGCTGACCTTCCGCCTGGCCTCCGGAAACGACTGGTGGTTTCATGCAAAAAAGCTTCCCGGATCCCATGTGATTGTAAAGCTGGACGGGGCGGATGAGCTGCCCGACCGCACCTTTGAGGAAGCCGCCCGTCTGGCTGCCTACTATTCCAGAGGACGGGATCAGGAAAAGGTGGAGATTGACTATATCCAGAAAAAGCACGTAAAAAAGCCCGGCGGCGCCAGGCCAGGCTTTGTGGTTTACTACACTAATTACTCCATGTCCATTGACAGCGATATCTCCGGAATCCGGCCTGCGGAGGACTGATACTTCACATCAGATGGAACCTCTTGGCCAGCTTCACCAGCGAAGAGCCCTTTGGAAAGCTTCTCAGCTCCTCCTCGGATACCACCCGAAACACCAGCAGAACCACAAAATAGAACAGCGCCGCCAGAATAATGGCCGGGATCACGGAAATCCTGGGAGAAGCCGTCACCATCAAAAGTGCTTCATAAACTGCCCAGGCAAAGGCGGCCATCAGAGCAGAAACGATTCCAGGCACCACAAAAGTTTTAAGGATTTCCTGCCGATAGCCCACCGCTTTTCGAACAGCCCTCTGGTTCAAAACGCACAGGATTCCGGCGTAAAGGGTATTGGCTATAGCAACACTGTAAAGGTCCAGGTCAGTAAAAAACAAAAGCAGTATGACAGCCGCCGTCTGCACGGCCAGAGCCACACCCGCATGAATGATGGGCGCATTTACTTTCCCGATGCCCTGGAGAATCGAACTGTTTAAGGTGGACAGAGCATAAAAAATCACCGACAGAGAAAGAGCCATCAAAAGCCTGGCCGCCAGCTCTTCTACCTCCGGCGTGTTGGAAAAGAGCAGACAGGTCACAGGCCTGGCCAGCGCGCAAAGCCCGGCGGCGCAGGGAATGGAAATCAGCATAGTGGTTTTCACCGCCGTCCCGATCCGCTCCTTCGCCCCCTCTATATTCCAGGACGCCACCAGCTGAGCCACAGACGGAATCATAGCGGAAGCCATTGCTGTGGCAAAGGCAATGGGAATGTTGGATATGGTTTGCGCCTGACCCGAGAAAACACCCATCCGCTCATAAAACTGCAATGGATCCAGTCCGCGTATATCAGGAAACAGCTTTGTATATACGCTGTTATTGACGGTTCCGCTCAAATTATTGATGGCCGTGCTTAAGATAAACGGCGTTACAATCATGGTGATGGTTTTAAATATCTGGCCGAAGGGTTCCACATTTTCATGCCGGTCTCGCTGAATCCGCCGCCTGATCAGCCTTACGTTCAGGAAATAAATTGCCAGCATGAACAATAGCGCCGCCGCCACTCCTGCTCCGGTTCCCAGGGCGCTTCCCACGGCGCCGTAGACCGCCCTGGTCTTCTGCCCCGCCTCATCCATGGGAATCTCAAGCGTTCCGAAAACATTATGAATCAGCAGCCAGGCTGCTCCCACACTGACCAACGCATTGGCAATCTGCTCCAGGATCTGGGACACAGAGGTCTGCACCATGCTCCTGTGGGCCTGGAAATATCCCCGCATTACTCCCAGAATGCCATACAAAAAAATCGTCGGAGCAAAGGCCTGCAGCACCGGAATCACCTCCGGCGCCACAAACAGCCCCGCTCCAAAAAATAAAAACAGGCTTGCCGCCACTCCCACTACCAGCACATAGCCCAGCGCGCATAAAAACACTCTATGCGCATTCCGAAATTCCTTCACCGCCAGCTTCTGAGCAATGACCTTGGATATGGCGGAAGGAATGCTGTAGGACGAAATCAGAAGTATGATCAGGTAATAGCTGTAGGCCACCTGATAATAGCCCAGACCCAGGTCTCCGATCACACGATGCATAGGGCTTCTGTACAGAAGCCCTATAATTCTGCTCACAATCCCGGCTGCCGCCAGAATTCCGGCCTGCATGATAAAATTATTTTTTGTGCTGTTGTCTCTCATATACATCCACCCGTGGGAAATGCCGCGCCGGGAATGCTTTTTCATCTTCCAATGAGCCAGTCATACATTTCCTGGTATTTTTTTGCGGAGACATCCCAGGAAAAGTCTGCTGCCATGGCCCTGTCGATCATTTTGTTCCACTCACGCTTCTTATCATAATAAATATGCTCAGCATAGCGGATTGTATTCAACATTTCATGGGCATTGTAATTTTTGAAGCTAAAGCCCGTGCCTGTGCTCTCATATTCATTGTAGGGCTCAACCGTATCCTTCAGTCCTCCTGTCTCTCTCACGATAGGAATGGTACCATAGCGAAGCGCCATCAGCTGGCTTAAGCCGCAGGGCTCGAACAGAGACGGCATCAGGAAGGCATCGCAGGAAGCGTAAATCTTATGGGACAGTGGATCGGAATAGTAGATATTTGCGGAAACCTTGTCGCCGTACTTCCAGTCAAAATGCCGGAACATGTTCTCATACCGATCCTCTCCTGTACCCAGTACCACCAGCTGGATATCATCCTGGCACAGCTCATCCATCACATAAGCCACCAGATCAAGCCCCTTTTGGTCAGTGAGCCTGGACACCAGACCAATCATCATCTTCCGGTCATCCTCCCGCAGTCCCAGCTCATGCTGCAGGTCGCGCTTGTTTTTCACCTTTTCCTTGCGGAAATTCACCGCATTGTAGGGTTTGACTATATGCTTATCAGTCTCCGGATTAAAGTCCGTATAATCGATACCGTTTACGATTCCCCGAAGTTGGCCGCTCCTGGCCCGCAGAAGTCCGTCCAGGCCCTCGCCGTAGAAGGGAGTCTTGATCTCCTCCGCATAAGTGGCGCTCACGGTGGTCACCGCATCTGCGTAGACAATCCCGCCCTTCAGCAGGTTGGCATCCTTATAGGCCTCCAGCTTGTCTGGTGAAAAATAATATTCCGGCAGTCCGGTGATATTCTGCACCGTCTTAGTGTCCCACTTGCCCTGGAACTTCAGATTGTGTATGGTAATGACTGATTTCATCCCCCGGAAGAAATCTCCGTCGTGGAAACGCTCCTTCAGGTAAACCGGAATCAGGCCCGTCTGCCAGTCGTGGCAGTGCACCACATCGGGCTGGAAGCCTACCACAGGCAGAATGGAAAGCGCCGCCTTGGAGAAATAGGCATACCGCTCGATCTCCCACCTGGGATCGTCGCTGTAGACCTTGGGTCCCCCGAAATAATACTCATTGTCAATAAAATAATAATGTACGCCGTCTTCCTCCGCTTCCATGATACCCACATACACGCTCTTCCAGTTGAAATCCATGTAAAAATGGGATACATACCGCATCTTATCCTTCATCTCCTGCCTCATGCAGGTATACTTAGGAATGACTACGCGAACATCAAAATACTGCTTGTCAATGCATTTCGGCAGGGAGCCCACCACATCAGCCAGTCCCCCTGTCTTGATAAAAGGCACGCCTTCCGACGCCGCAAACAAAATTTTTTTCATGTGAAACCCTCCACCGATAATTTTTTGACCTGATTAGATTATACACCATTATTATTACAGTGGAAAGTATTTTCTTTCTTAAGAAAGGCTTCAGATTATCCTCGGTAGGACAATCGGATTCGGTCAGCGATCAGCGCAATAAACTCGGAATTGGTGGGTTTTCCCTTTCCCGTGTCAATGGTATAGCCAAACAGTGCGTCCAGCGTTTCCATGCGTCCTCTGCTCCAGGCCACCTCAATGGCGTGCCGGATGGCCCGTTCCACTCTGCTGGGCGTAGTCTGGAACCGTTTCGCAATGGTGGGATACAAAATTTTCGTGATCGAGCTGATCATTCCCGGATCCTCCACGGACATCATGATAGCCTCCCGAAGGTACTGATAGCCCTTGATATGGGCAGGCACCCCGATCTCATGAATCATGTCCGTCACATCCTGCTCCAGATCTCTGGCCGGCTCCTTCCGAACCGTTGTCTCCCTGACCGGATCTGCACCCTCTCCCTTTGCCGAGGGAACTGTAATCATAATCTGAAATTCCTTGTTGGCGCTCATCAGATCTCCCAAAATCTTGTATATTTTCTCATTATCCTTCGCAGTCGTAATGTTCAGTTGTTCCATCAATACGCACCTCCACACCAAAATTTGCGCCGCCTGGTCAAATTTTCCCGCGGTACTCCAGCACCGCAAGGCGCATCCCGTTGCAAATTGTCTAAATAAGCACTTTTCCATTATAAAAGAGAAATGTTTGATACAGCAACCGAAACCCGCCGCGGTATTCTCCTTCCTGCGGCAAGATGGGCCATAATCCCTCCTCTTACTGCGATCTTCTTCATTATTTTTCCAAAAAAACTATATTTCGTGTTTCTTTTTCCGACACGGCAGCCTCTTGACATCCGCCCCAAAAGAAGTCAAAATAATGTTGAAGAAAGGCAGTGCCTGAGAGGATGGCCGAATCGCTGCGGCGGCAGAAAGGATCGGAGAAGCATGAAACAGATTAACGAGGATATCAGGCAGGAAAATTTTAAACAGGTATATCTTCTATACGGGGAAGAGCGGTATCTCCGCAGACAATATCGGGACCGGCTGCAAAAGGCTCTGTGCAGTGAAGGCGACTCCATGAACACACACTTTTATGACGGTAAAAACATTTCTGTGGGAGAAATCATCGATTTAGCGGAAACCCTGCCCTTTCTGGCCCCCCGCAGAGTTATTTTCATCAACGACAGCAAACTATTCAAGACCGGCGGGGAAAAAATGGCCGAATATCTGGCCTCCCCCAACGAAACCACCTTTTTCGTGTTTACGGAAAGCGAAGTAGATAAGCGCAGTAAGCTGTATAAAACTGTACAATCCCGGGGATATGCGACAGAATTCACGGTGCAGAACGAAAATACGCTCATGCGCTGGGCGGCAGGAATACTTTCCAGAGATCAAAAGAAGATTACAGAGAATACGCTTCGGCTGCTCCTTTCCAAAACCGGCTCCGATATGGAAAATATCCAGATGGAGCTGGAGAAGCTGACCTGCTACTGTCTGAATCGGGAGGTGATCACCGACCAGGATGTAGAAGCGGTCTGCGCCACCCGCATCAGCAGCCATATTTTTGATATGATCGATGCCATTGCCGGCCGCCAGCAGAAGCGCGCCCTGGAGCTTTATTATGACCTGCTGGCATTGAAGGAGCCTCCTATGCGGATTCTGTTTCTCATCGCCCGGCAATGCAATATGCTGCTACAGACAAAGGAACTGAAATCCAAGGGCTATGACAACCGCACCGTGGCATCAAAGCTTGGGACAGCTCCCTTTGTGGCGGGAAAATATCTGACCCAGGCTTCCCGATTTAAGACTTCCGTTCTGCGCAGTGCAGTCTCCCAATGTGTGGAAATGGAGGAAGCCGTGAAAACCGGGCGCATGAATGATGTGATGAGCGTGGAAATCCTGATTCTGTCAGTGCTGTAGCCAGGATCTGATCTCCACTCCGTTTTTCCGAAAGCATATGATAACCGCGCCGGAATGATCCGTGCGCAGAATCCTGACGTCCTGCTCAGCCAGGCGTTCCAGCAGTTCCTCATGGGGATGCCCGTAACGGTTGTTTCTGCCGCAGGATATGAGGGCTGCCGCAGGAGCCGCCTGCTCCAAAAACTCCCGGCCCGTAGAGCCCCGGGAGCCGTGATGGGCGGCTTTCAGCACCGTTACCCCGTGGATCTTTCTTTCCTTTAACGCCCTCAGCAATTCCTTTTCCCCCTCTCCCTCCACGTCGCCGGTAAGCAAAAGTGTCCAGGGAGATAAAGTCTCTCCCTTGTCCCTGATCAATTCCACATAAATACACTCCGAACCGGCATTTCCCTCCCCTTCCGGGAAGTCCTTTGCCGGATGCAGGCAGAGAAATCTTGCCGTTCTGCATTCCCAGGTATCCCCTGCCGCCAGATATCGGATGGCAGGCCCCTTTCCCGAAAAATTCTCCGCCGCCTCCAGCACCTGCCGCCAGCCTGAACACCCATCCCCGCTCTGCGCTGTCTTTATGTTTCCCAGATCCGCAGACGCAGCCCCGGCAGGCAGTACCAGCTGTTCCACCCTGATACCATTCCATTCGCCCAACTCCAAAAGCTCCTGAATCCCGTTTACATGATCCGCGTCCGCATGGGAAAGAAATACCGCATCCAGCCTGTGGATTCCATAATATTTCAGGCAGGGAAGCAGCACATACCTTCCCACATTTTTGCGGCTGCTGCTCCCGCAGTCAAAGAGATAGTTCTGTCCTGATGCCGTCTGCATCAGGATACAGTCTCCCTGCCCCACATCCAGAAAAATCACCCGGTTTACGGCTCCCGGCCTGAGATTCAGCACCAGCACAGCCGCCAGCACCATCCCGCCGGCATACAGACCAGGCTTCCGCCGCCGGGCCTTCTGCCCGCCAAAGATCCGCCCTGAGACTGCCCCTCCCGCAGCTTTCACACGGCCCGGCTTGATCTGGTCCGATTTCATCCGGTCCCATTTGCCTTGATGAAACTTTGTCCACGGGCCTTCCACAGAAGCTGTCCGATACCAGCGCGCAAAGGCTGTAGTTCCCAGAAGCATCCCGTAATACAGTGTCACCTGCCATAAATCAGGCCGGCCCGGATTCCAGGTGCAGAATGGCAGACTGTGGAAAAATCCGCACAGAATATCATATCCCTGAAGCACCATACAGTCAAAATTCCCCAGCAGCTCCAGCCCCGGTATCAGCATAGCTGCAAGTCCGGTAATAATCAGCGGTTTCATAAAGGGGATCACCAATAGATTAACCATGATTCCATAAACTGGTATCTCCTGGTAAAACCACAATTGCACAGGCATCGAAGCCAGAGTAACGGACAGACTTACCCCCACAGCCTGCCCCAGCTTTTTTGTTTTCCATTCCGGAAACAGCCCGGGATACACCACACCGATTCCCAGCAGAGAGGTATAGGACAGCAAAAAACCGGCATTCTGCAGATAAAAAGGATTCCAAAGTGTCATCAGCGCCGCCATCACTCCAAGGGCCGTAAGCATATCGTAGGTTCTGCCCAGGACTTCTCCCAGCATCCGAATCAGATACATGCCGATGGCCCGGCAGGCGGACACCCCGAATCCTGTCATACATCCATACAACAGCAAAACTGCGCTTCCCGCAAGGGCCGCCGGTGTCACAGGCAGTCCCATCCGCCGCAGCAGCCTGTAGACACTCATGCCGATAATGGTGATGTGAAGGGAGGATATACTCAAAATATGCAGAATACCGGTCCGCTTGTATAAATCCTTTCGCTCCTGGTCCAGGCCGCCCCGTTCCCCCAGCAGCAAAGCGCTCATGGTTCCCGCTTCCTTCTCGGGAAAAATGCAGTATAGTCTTTGACAAAAATATTCCTTTATCCGAAAAACCCCTTCCCTCAGGGGCCAATATGCACTTCCCAGGGACTGAAGACGCGCCTCGCGAAGCCTTCCGCAGATCCCCAGGGATTGATAATAGACGGCCTGGTCAAATTCTCCCGGATTGGAGGCCCGGGAAAAAGACACAAAATTTCCCCCGACCCTGACCCGGCTTCCCAGAGGAATGTCCTGGAGGCTTTGGTCCTGTGCCAGTTCACATATAAGATTTTCCTTAATTGGAATCAGTTGTTCCGAATCGTCAGAATCCTTTGAGCCTTCTGAAGGCTTGGAAATTACAAGAAATACAGATTTGAGATAGATTTTTTGATCTTCCTTCTGGTATACCTGGCCGATGACCGTGGGCATATACACGGCACCCAGGGTCTGCGCCCCGGCGCCGCCCGGCTCACAATTGCCGATTTTAAGCCTGATCGCCGCAAAAATCACCAGACACAGGGCCACCAGAAACAGTGGCCGCCGCATAAGTCCCCTCCTTTGTTCTCCAAAACCTCCCTAATGAAGCTTTCTCTCTCCCCGTTTCACCGTGACAAACAGCAGGATTCCCGTGATCGCCCCCAACAGTAAAAAGGACTGAATCATAGGCATAAAGTTATAGCTTTCCCCTTTCCACACCGTATAGAAATCACGATTGATATAAGTAACCGGAAGCATCCTGGCAAACAGCTGCATAACGCCCGGCATTTTGTCATAGCTGATCCCCATCATGCCTCCCAGAATCATAAAAACAAAATACAATATCATGGTCACACAATAAGTGAGTCCAAACCTTCTGATCAGAGACGCAATCCCGTGGGCCAGACAGAACATCATGACACTGAAAACCACCATGCATAAAATATAAATCAAAAGCCCTGATGTCCTGGGAGATTCAACACCCACCACTATATATCCTGCCGCAAAGTAGATACCGAACGCCAGCAGCATGAAAATTCCTTCCGCAAGGATGCGGTTGCACATGCTGACACCGGGCATGATACCGAACAGCTCCATCCTCTGCGGAATTCCCTTCTCCAGCTCCTGGGCATGAGAAATTCCGTATCCCATCAGCACGGTAGCCATAGGGATCATGGCTCCGATCCCCAGGAATACGGAGGTGGCCATGGAAGCATACAGCGTACCCTCTGCCATTTCTGCGGCAACAGACCGGCAGATCAATATCATCATAAAAACCGGCATTCCCACTCCAAAAATGTGTATATATGGATTTCCTATGACATTGCGGAATTCGAACGACAGCATCTGAACCGTAATCAACCTTTTCCTGTTTCTCATTTTGCTTCCTCCTCCCCCACCCGGGATGCCCTTGCGTTTATATAGATCATCTCTATATCACTGTTGCTGCGCTTGTAATTTACATTGTTTTGCAAAAGCAGCCTGCTGACCTGTTCCTCCTGTTCCTGAGTTTCACAGGACACCGCCAAAAGATGCGCCGGCGAGGCAAGTTTTTTATTCTTCTCCAAAAAGCTGCGGTTTCTCTCACAATTGTCAGTGACGATCACCGCTCTGCCGCAATATTTCCGGAACAGATCCTCCTTTCTGCCATAATCGATAACCTTTCCTTTATCTAAAATCAAAAGCTTATCCGCCAGCATCTCCAGCTCCTCATAGTAATGAGAAACAATCACAAGACTGGCAGGCTTATCCCGATACCATTCTGTCAGCTTTTCCACCAGCTTCTGCCTGGTCTCAAAATCCAGCCCGGAGGTTACTTCATCATAAAAGGTCAGCTCTGCATTCTGCATCATCACCAAAATAATAGTAAACCTCTGTTTCTGTCCGCCGGAAAGCTTCGTATATTTCTTTCTCAGACAGTCCTCAAACTCAAAATACGAAATCAGCTCCTGCAGTCTGGTATTCCCGGTTATCCTGGTTCCCAGAATCGCCTCCATAATGTACTTCACCGGCATGGAGTCAGTATACTCGTTAAACTGCATATGAACCGCCATCTCTTCCGGCTTCAGCCCGGATTTTATCATCCCCTGGTAGGGAGTCAGGCCCAGAATGCTTTTGATCAGGGTAGTCTTGCCCGCTCCGTTGGAGCCGATCACGCCGATGCGGTCCCCCTCCTCCACACGCAGCGTTTCCGTTATGGAAAGCGCCGTCTCCTGACCATAGCGAACCGTCAGATTCTCAATCGACAACAGCATGCTCTCACGTCCTCTCTTCCTTCTTTGAGTGCTGGGAAGATATTACTCCCCGGCTGTTATCAGTCTATCAGATCCGTATGAATTTCCGATGAAGATGCGGTGAAAATTGTCTGCAGGATTTCCGTCTCTACTCCCTCCTCCACATTGCGCACCGAAAGATCCGCATGAAGTTTTTTTGCATAATAGTCTGCAATATACAGCCCCAGTCCGTGGCTTCCCACTCCCAGGCTGCCGGACTGTGAGCCGCCGCCAAAACCACTGCTCTCCTTATCGCTGCCAGGCCTGTCAGCCTCCGGGCCGCAAAACCCGAAAGAACTGCCGGCCCCTGCATTCCCGCTCACAAAAGGCTCGAAAATATGAGGAAGCAGCTCCTGAGAAATCCAGACACCGAAATTGGTGATCCGAACTCCTGCCCTCTGCCCGTCCTGTATCAGGCATACTGCTATTCTGCCCTCCCTTGGCGTGTATTTCACGGCATTGGAAAGCAGGTTGTCCAGAATTTGGGTAAAAAGGGCCTCATCGGTACAGATCTCCAGACCTTCCTCTCCCTCTAATTCTATCCGAAGCTTCCTGTCTGCCGCCAGAGCCGCAAGGGTCTCCAGCCTGTTCTTTACCAATGCCCCTACGTCTATGACCTGCAGATGCATATGTTCTGTGCAATGGCCCAAAAACAAAATATCCTCCACCATTTTTTTCATGGAAAGAAGCTGTTCCTTGACCCTTGGCAGATTTGCCCGGGTATCCTTATACCGCCCTATCTGATGGATCATACCGTCCACCAGCAAAAGAGCCGCCGCTATAGGCGTCTTCAATTGGTGGGAGGAAGCCCTCAGAAAAACCTCCTGCCGCTGATTCTCCTCTGCCAGCTGAGCGTTTTTTACTTCCAGCTGACTGTAGCTTTCCCGGATTCTCCCGTACAGGTCGTCCAAAGTATCCGCCAATTCCCCCACTTCGTCCCGCCGATGTTCCTGCCCTTCCCACATCCTTTTCACGGAAAAATCCCGGGAATATTTCATCTGCTCCGTATGCCGTACCAGCTCCACAATGGGCGACACGATTCCCCGGGAATAGATCCGGGAAAACAGCAGCACCAGAAGGAATATCACCGCCCCCAGCATGGGCAGACTCATCAACACCACCGGCCGGATCTCCTGAATCTCCGGAGTCACCACCGGCAGCAGAGAAATCACCAGACTGTCCGATGTCTTCTCCATCGCCATATAGTTTACATAGTGATTCTCCGAATCCTCAATCCCCGCTTCCAGAATCAGCATGCTGTCCGTATAAATATGAAGCTTTGCAGTCTCATTCTTATATTCCTGCTCCAGCTCCTGTGTGTACAACAGCCGAATCTCCACCGGCAGCTGCGTCTCCTGCAGAAGGCTTTCCAGAACCTCCCAAAGCTCTTCCACCTCCCGGTCCAGTTCCTGTCTGTCAGAGTCCTTCCAGCCCACCCCTGCCAGGGAATCGTTCAGGATATCTCTGCAGCGCTGCAGGATTTCCTGCAGCCGCCTCTCCCGAAGAAGAATCTCTGCCGAAAAAGTCTTTCCCGTGACCCTGATCAAATTTCCCTCATCCGGTATCTCCATGGAAAAGCAGGCTGTAACGTTTTTCACCCGCACCCCTTGATAGCTTCCGGTTTCCACATAAGCCCTGTGCTGCTCTCTAATGGATTCCAGATTCTGTTCCATCACGTGGTCCACATAAAGGGAAGGCAGCATCCAGCAAAAATATCCGGCCAGAAGCGCCAGCATAATTCCGGCCAGCGCCAGACTGTAAATCAGATTTTTCCGCCCCAGCTTCATATGCGGCCTGCTTCCTGGTCAAACTGATATCCCACTCCGATAACCGTCCTGATGCAGGATATGGGAAGCTTTTTCCGCAGATTTTTCACATGAGCGTCTATAATCCTGTCATTGCCGATATAGTCTTCGTTAAAAATGCTTAAGATCAGCTGTTCTCTGGTAAAGACCCTGCCCGGCTCGCTGTACAGCGTCTGCAGCAAAAGATACTCGCTGAGGGTAAGAGGCAGCTTTTTCCCCTGATAAAAGGCACAGTACGCCTCCTGCTTAAGCACCAGTCCCTCTCTGCTCTCCTCCCCGCCGTTTCCCGCCGTGCGCCGAAGAATCGTCTCCATCCTTTTAAGAAGAATAATGGGAGAAACCGGCTTGATCACGTAATCATCAGCATATAAGTTAAAGGCCTTCAGCTGCGTCTGTTCGTCCTCCAGGGCAGTCAGCATAATAACCCCTGTTCCTTTGCCGGTTTCCCGGATATACTGCAGTATTTCAAAACCATCAGCCCCCGGAACACAAATATCCAAAACCGCCAGATCAAAGGACTGATCCTCCAGGAGCTTTAGGGCAATATCTCCTCTCCCCACTCCCGTGACCTCATATCCCGACAGCTGCATATACTCGGTAAGCACCTCTCGGATTGTAGGCTCATCCTCCACAAAAAGCACCTTCATTTGATTTCTCCCGTCTATCTGCCCAGCCGCACCTTCCGCTGATCCTGATCTCACCTGTATCCAAGGGTACTACCGCTCCAGCACCGTTACAATATCCAGATTCCTCTCGTAAGAGGCGGCGGAAAAGGAAGCGGGTACCTCGCCATTGATCAATATCTGAACCCTGTTGATGTTGCTCAGCTCCACCAGCGAATTGACAATGGCATAGATCGACAGATCCGTGGATACATTGTTCACCACAGTCAGAAAGCTCTCATCCAGATTGACATAGCAGATCCCGTCCTTTGTCATAACATTTACGATCTTGGTAGAGGGATTTATGGAAGGATAAAGGCCTTCCACCTGTCCGGTGGGACCCGCAATCAGTTCCTCCACCACAAACCGCTCCATGGGCGTATTGGTGGAATAGTGCTTTTCCCGGTTGGCGGCAATTAGGCTGGTCCCGCTTTCATCGGCAAAATACAGCTTGATTTTAGCCAATTCATAGGTATTGATCTCATTTCCGTCATTGTCGATAAACTGGTCGGCGCTCATCCATCCCACCTGATTATCCATACTGTCAAAAAGCTGCTCTCCTTCTACCGTAATACTTACATAGCTGATATCCGGAAGCTGTGTAAGCGTCCTGGTAATGGCCGCCCGCACCAGCACCTCCGTAATGGCCGGCAGCTCCTTGTAGGCCTTATCCACATCGATCTGGATTCTCTCATTCTCCAGGTTTTTCCCCAGAATTTGAAAGCCCAGGGACAGAGGGGCCCTGTATTCCAGCTTATCCGGATTTGCAGAAAGACACTCCAGCAGCTCCTCCAGCTGCTCCTCTCCGGTCTGGGAAGTCATCTCATGGGGATGCATTTCCACCTTGGTTCCCGCATTGTTGATATAATATACCTGTATACTGTTCTCCCCACCTGTTTCCTCTTTTCCGCAGGCGGCAAACGCCAGTACGCAGAATACTGCCAGCAGAATATCCCCCCATCTGCTCCTTCCGCTTTTTTTCACTATTCTCTCTCCTCTCCTCAGGCGGTCTGACCTCCGCCCCCTGCAATATAGGTCAGGGGAATCTTTACCACAAACCGTGATCCCTTCCCCTCCTCGCTGGTAACCGTGATGGAGCCTCTGTGCATCAAAACAGCGCTTTTGGTGATGGCCAGACCAAGGCCCGTGCCCCCGATCTCCCTGGAGTGGGATTTGTCCACCCGGTAAAATCTCTCGTAAATATGCGCCAGGGAATCCTCCGGTATCCCCAGACCAGAATCGCTGACTGCCACGGAAAAAGACTGATGATCTGCATCCAGCTTTACCCGTACCCAGCCATGCTCCTTATTGTACTTGATGGCGTTCTCCACCAGGTTGGTCATGGCCAGCGTCAGCTTCACCTCGTCCACCTCGGCCACCACTGTCCTCATGCTTTCAAAGACCAGCTCCACGTCCTTCTTCCTGGCAATAGGCCGCAGCCTCCTCAAAATCAGCTCCGTCAAATCATTGATATTCACCGAAGCGATATTCAGCTCCTGTGCCTTCTTGTCCATCTTTACCAGAGCAAGCAGGTCGGTGATGATCTGGTTCTCCCGGTCAATCTCCGACACAATGTCCTCCATAAATTCCCGATAAAGCTCCGCCGGCGCATTCTCCTGAACCAGCAGTGAATCTGCCAGCACCTTTATTGATGTCATGGGCGTTTTTAACTCATGGGACACATTTGCCACAAAATCCTGCCTGGAATCGTCCAAAGCCTTCATGCGCTTCAGCAGCTGGTTGAAAGCATCCACAATGTACTCTGTCTCCACGTAATTGGGCACGGAAATCGTCTCGTCGCTGTAACCGGCCTTTACTTCGTTTATGGCATCCGCCACCTTGTCAAAGGGACGAGCCAGCATGGAGGAAAGCAACACGGAAAAGGCCACGATCCCCACCAGCATCAGATTGCCCAGGATCACCGCCTTCCGGTTCAGCTCCTCCATGGTAGCCATTATGGCATCGTTGGAAATGCTGGTGAGCATCACACCCACCACTGTTCCGGAAACCGTGTCAATGATGGGAGTGGTCATCTCTATGTACCCGTGCTCCTTATCATAATGTGACATGGTTTCACCCTGGAAGCACCGAATCACTTCCTCGGAAATAATGGTCTTACCCTCGCTGATACCATAGGTATCCTTGACCACCTTCAGAGCCGCATTGATAATCATGACACGGCCCTCATACAGGTTGGATATGGTTTCCAGCTCTGCATTGATCACGGCTCTGGAAGAGCTGTAATTTCTTTCATCCGTCTTTATGGTAAAATAACTATTGCTGAGCAGATGGTTTCCCACGATCATCAGCTGATTTGAAACAGTGGCGATACGGTTTTCCACAGCCAGTTCTTCGTAGTTATCCAATATCCCGTAACGCATAAACACGCTGGAGAAAACGCCTGCCACCAATATGATAATACAGATACGCGCCCTGAGGCTGCGCAGAGAAATAAGCTGTTTCAGCTCCGAAAATATTTTTTTTGCCATTTGTCCTCTTTGGCCGCACCCCTTCTATGCATTATAAAAATAATATCCCACACCCCATTTTGTATGCACATATCTGGGCTCGCTGGGATTCTGCTCAATCTTTTCCCGCAGTCTCCTGATATGCACATCCACCGTACGGACATCACCAGGGTAGTCGGCTCCCCAGACCAGGGAAAGCAGACCTTCCCGGCTGTAGACCTTGTTGGGATTGAACATCAACAGCTCCAGCACCTCAAATTCCTTGGCCGTAAGCCCAATTTCCTTTCCTGCGATATACGCCCTCCTGCCCTCGCAGTCCAGACGCAGATCCCCGCTTTCCACCGCCTTGGGAGGCGCCGCCGTCTCCCCCACCAGGCGCTTGGGATCCACCCTGCGCATAATGGCCTTGATGCGGGCCTTCACCTCCAGTATATTAAAGGGCTTCGTCACATAATCATCCGCCCCATACTCCAGCCCCAGAATTTTATCCATATCGTCGCCCTTTGCCGTAAGCATAATAATAGGCACACTGGAAAATTCCCTGATCTGCTGACACACCTCAAACCCGGTGAGCTTGGGCAGCATCACATCCAAAAGAATAATATCATATTGATTGTTCCTGGCATACTCCAGAGCCTCCTCACCGTCATAGGCACAATCCACCTGCATATCATCCTGCTCCAGGCTGTAGCGGATTCCTTTTATAATCAATTTCTCATCATCTACAATTAAAGCTCTTTTCCCAGCCATCTAACCCCTCGCTTCTGCGGCACTCTCCGCATATTACCATTTCACCCGGCCTGCATACATGTGCCGCCGGCCTCTTCCCGGGCCGCTGTCAACGGCCTCCTTCAATATTTATAGTATATGGGCGAACAGGGGATTTTGCAATATGAAAAACAATTTTTCTGAAAACTTTACCCGCCATCGGCAGCAGCGGAAAGATCTCCGCAGAATAAGCCCCGGGTATTCGATTTAAAAGGATCCCGCCTCAGTGAACCGTTATTTTATCCTTGATTTTCTCGTATACACTGTCCTTGATGCCCGGAACTTTCATTATATCCTCACAGCTTTCGAAGGGTCCCTCCGATTCTCTGCAGCTGATAATGTCCCGGGCCCTGGCCTCGCCGATCCCCGGCAGAGTGCACAGCGCGGCGGCATCCGCGGTATTGATATTGATCAGTCCGGCCTGGGCCGCCTCTCTTTCCTGCTGCCGGACATCCGCCTCCTGCCGGGTGGGAAAATACAGCATCTCACCATCCGTTACTTTTGCCGCCAGATTCACCGCCTCCGGGGCCGCCTCCCCGTCAAAACCGCCCGCGGCCTCCAGGGCCGCCTCCACACGGCTGTCTGCAGGCAGCTCCACCACCCCCGGGTTCCTGACGGCGCCACACACATATACACTGACCATTTCTGTGGGGGATTCCCGCAGGGCCTCTTCTGCCCCGGAGCGGATACTTTCCGGTTCCTCCTGACAGGAAGGGTTCAGTGCTTCCTCACCGATCAGAAGCGCACCCTCTGCCCCCTGCCCGCAGCCGCACAAAAACAGCATCAAAACAAGAATGCGCCAGACTTTCCGGCTCCGTTTCCTGTAAAAAAATACTTTTCTTTTTTGGTTCTTCCTGGCTTCCTTTGCTGACTTCTTCATCATAGATCCTATCCTTTCTCCGCCTAAGGCGGCATGTCCTGCCGGACAAAATGAAATTCAAGGACTGCCTCTCTATGCTGATAGAGGTTATTTTATCAGAATATATTTCATATATCAAGTATTTTTTATACATTATATTTTTCTTATATTTTCACAATATTATTTCCACTTAAATATAATGATCCCGGCAATGGCCACGATCATTCCCACTGCCTTGCGCCACTCCCAGGGCTGCTTTTCCACCCCAAACCATCCGAGCAGCTCAATAACATAGGCCACCAGCAGCTGAGCGGTTACAATCAGCATCACTGCCTTAGCCGGTCCCAGCAGATCCATGCTCTTGATGACCGTATAGGTGATAAAAGCTCCGATGGCGCCTCCCAACAGCATGTATTTGGGCTGTACCTGGAATACCTGCAGCAGATTGCTCCTGTCCGTGCAGACCCAGGCTCCCAGACAGACAGCCAGGGCCGTCAGCTGTACAAAGGCGCTGGCCGCCCAGATACTGGAGGCCTTTGTGACCTGTGTGTTAAATACGCCCTGTATGCTCATCAGCGCCCCTGAAATCAATGCAATAAAAAAACCAATCATATGATACACCCTTTCCTCTGTACAGAGTTTTGACTTTTTCTATCAGTGTATCCTATGATTGGTAAATTATGCACATTGCCCGCCAAACTGGATATTACCGCCCGCTGACCTGGGAAGCGATCTGGTCCGACAGCTCCTGGGTCAATGCGGCCTCATCCTCCCCGTTCCATACTCTGGCAAAAAGCCTTTCCAAAAGCAGCCAGTAATTTCCTGTCTCCATCATTTTGGGCAGAGAAACGCTTTTCGCATACTCCTGGCGGAAGATCTGCAGGGGACCGTTATCCTTATCTGCATTCCAGTTGGCCGATACCTTTCCTGTTTTTTCGTACAGCGTATCGGCACATTCATCCACCAGATACGCCGCAAACCGATTTGCCAGCTCCTTGTGGCTGGAATAACCATTGACAGCCACCGCGGTAGTCACCGACATGGAACGGCTCTTCAATGTATCGCTGACCTCGGGCATAGGCGCAAAGCCATAGTCAAAGGTCAGCGTCCCTTCTGCTTTGGCCTGTGCCAGCCTTTCCACCACATTGGAGGTGGCGATGGTGAACACCAGCTTCCCATCCATAAAATCCTGTATCACGGACTCATAGGTCACAGTGTCGGACTCAATGTAGAAAAACTGATTCAGCGCTTTGTAAACCTCCAGACACTGCAGTGTTTCCGGATTGTTGATATAAATCTGAGCCTCATTGTCTCCTGCTTCTCCTCCTACCACCATGTAGTTTCCCACAATCCAATAATTGTAGAAAATATCCGACACATCCCACTTCATGATGCCCTCCACTGCCTCAGGCACATCATAGGAATCTGCGAAGGTCAGAATGTCATCTACCGTACCGGGAATTGCTTTCAGAAAATATTCCTCCGTCTTTGCCGCCAGAAGCGCCGGATCCAGCTGGCTCTCATCCAGGGGCTCGCCGGTATCCTCTTCGTCCTCCCCCAGTCCCATCAGCTCCTTCCGGGCACTCTGAGCCGCCCATTCCGCCAGATAATTTTCATTGTAAACCAGCACACTGGTCTCAAAGAAGAAGGGATAAGCCGCCGTTCTGCCCTTGTAGGATACCGCGGACAAGGCAGACGCAGGAAAATGGGCCTCGTCACACACCTGCTCCACATCGTCCACCGCCACGGCCAGTCCCGCCAGATAAGCCTTCTCCAGAGAATCGTGATTAATCATATATGCATCCGGCATCTGCTCCGAATGCAGGGACGCCTCATTTACCGCCTCCAGATATTCGCTGTCCTCCTTTAAAATCGGGATCACATGCACATCCTCCCGCTCCCCGAAGACCACCGCCGCACTGTTGATATAATTGGTCATGGCATCGTCGGTATACCAGAAATAAATGGTATCCTTCCTGGGCGTCCATGGCAGATGCCTGGCCTCCTGGTCTGCCTCGCTCATCTCAAAAGTGGTTCCGTATAAAACGGCAGCCGCCATAGCTGCCACGGCTGCCGCTGATATCAGTCTCTTTTTCAAATGCATTCCAAACTTCCTTCCGCCCTTCCCGCAGGCATCACTCTCATCCCGGAAGGCCTTCACGCCTGCGCCTGCAAGCCCTTTACTCCTGCATCTGCAGACGAAGTCAGCCGTCAGCAGTCTTCCGCGGCGCTTCGAATACAGGCTTCCAGAATGATTATCATATCGTCAATATTTTCCTTTGTGACAATCAACGGAGGAACAAACCGCAAAACATGGGTTCCCGCGTTAATCAGGATCAGGCCGCGCTCCAGAGCCGCGTTGATGATTCCCCCTACGGGGCAGGTAAACTCCAGCCCCTGCATCAGCCCCATGCCGCGTCTTTCTCTGACGCAGGCATGCCTTTCCCGCAGCCCTTCCAGCTGCTGCTCCAGGTATGCGCCCGTCTCTCTCACATTTTCTATTATATGGTTCTTCTCGAATAAATCAAGCACTTTTTCCGCCGCCGCACAGGCAAGGGGATTTCCTCCGTAGGTGGTTCCGTGGTCTCCCGGCTCCAGGGACCGCTGCGCCGTCCGTTCCGTCATCAGGAAAGCGCCTATCGGCACGCCGCAGCCCAGCGCCTTGGCCGTGGTCAGAATATCCGGCTTCACACCATAGCCCTGCCAGGCATACATGTGTCCGCACCTTCCCATACCGCACTGCACCTCGTCAAAAATAAGCAAAAAATCCCTCTCGTCACAAAGAGCCCTGATCTGCTTCAGGAACTCTCCCTCTGCAGGCCTCATGCCCCCTTCCCCCTGGACAGGCTCCAGCATAATGGCACAGGTTTTGTCTGTAACCTGATCCAGAACGCTCTGAAAATCGTTGAACTGCGCAAACCGGATGTTGCCGATGAGAGGCTCGAAGGCCTCCCTGTAATGAGCATTTCCCGTCACCGCCAAAGCGCCCATGGTTCTGCCGTGAAAAGAATGATTCATGGCAATGATCTCATGATCCGCGGAGCCGTCCCTGCGATAAGCATATTTTCGGGCCGCCTTAATGGCTCCCTCATTGGCCTCCGCACCGGAATTGGTAAAGAAGACCCGGTCCATCCCGGACACCCTTTTCAGCTTTCCGGCCGCCTGAATGGCCGGCACATTGTAATAATAATTGGAGGTGTGGATCAGCTTATCGATCTGCGCCTTCAAGGCATCGTTATATTCCTTATTGTGATAGCCAAGAGCAAAAACCGCGATCCCCGCGCCAAAGTCCAGATACCTTTTTCCCTGTATATCGTAAAGGTACATTCCTTCTCCCCGATCCAGCACGATTTTGTACCGATTATATACATGAAGCAGATCCTGCTCCGCCCGGTCTATATATTGTTCCATATTCATATCCGCACCTCCCGTGCCTTTCTTCGTTTTTCCCCATGAAGACCTCCGCCCCGGAAAGCCTTATGCCCCGGCCCCTTCCGCACAGAACCGGTCTTTCCTCCTGCCCGTAGCCAGATTGTCGTCATCCGCAATAATGGCAGTGCCTACCCCTTCCCGGGTGAAAATTTCCAGAAGCAGGCAGTGAGGCACGCGTCCGTCCAGAATATGGACCCGTCCCACCCCGCTTCGGACGGCGGCGGTGCAATTGTTCAGCTTGGGCAGCATGCCGCCTCCCACTCCCCCCGACGAGGTCAGAGCGTCAGCCTCCGAAGCCGTAAGCCTGGAAATAAAAGATGTCTTGTCGTTGATATCCCGGTAAAGGCCTTCGATATCTGTGAGAAAAGCCAGCTTCTCGGCTTTCACAGCCCTGGCTATGGCACAGGCGGCATCGTCCGCATTGATATTGTATGTCCCGAATTCCTGGTCCAGCCCGATAGGCGCCACAATGGGCAGAAAATCCTTTTCCAGCAGATCGTACAAAACCTTGGGATTCACTCCCGTGATCTCTCCCACATAGCCGATATCCTGGCCGTCGGCATACTTTTTCTCCACCTGTAGCAGCCCGCCGTCCTTGCCGCTGATTCCCACGGCTCTTACTCCCAGCTCCTCTACCATGGTCACCAGATCCTTGTTCACCTTGTTCAGCACCATCTCGGCGATCTCCATGGTCTCCCGGTCCGTGACCCGCAAGCCGTTTACAAAACGGGCTTCCTTGCCCACCTTGCCCACCCAGCGGCTGATCTCCTTTCCGCCTCCGTGGACGATAATGGGCTTAAAGCCTACCAGCTTCAGCAGCGTAACATCCTTAATCACATTTTTCTGCAGAGTCTCATCGCTCATGGCACTGCCGCCGTATTTCACCACGATGATCTTGCGGTTGAAACGCTGTATATAGGGAAGCGCCTCAATCAGCACCTCCGCCTTCTCAAGCACCTTCTGCATATCCTTTTCCATAATTTACCCCCGTGCGCACTACAGCGCGAAAAAATCTTGCATCCAGGAAGAATTTCCGCACTCAGCTCCTATAATCCGCATTTATTTTTACATATTCATAGCTCAGATCGCAGCCCCAGGCCACAGCCTCCTCCGTCCCCATATGCATGTCGCAGAGAATGGTCACTTCCGGGTCAGACAAAATCTTTGTAGCCTTATCCTCGCTGTACTGACAGGCCGATCCGCCGCCGAAAATGTGAAGCCTTCCGCTCTTACTCTCAAAATACAGATCCACATTCTCGGGATCAAAAACCGCTCCAGAGTATCCCAGGGCACAGAGAATCCGCCCGAAATTGGCATCATGGCCAAATACCGCCGCCTTGGTCAGGGAAGAGCAGATCACGGATTTGGCCAATATACGGGCATCTTCCTTGGAAGCGGCTCCCACCACCCGGGACTCGATCAGCGCGGTGGCTCCCTCGCCGTCCCCTGCCATCTTTCTGGCCAGGAAGGTTGTCACATAATGCAAAGCCTCACAAAAGATCTCGTAATCCTCTCCCTCCTCATGGATCTCAGGGTTCTGAGCCTGTCCATTTGCCAGGATCAGCAGTGTATCGTTTGTGCTGGTGTCTCCGTCCACAGATATCATGTTGAAGGAATCCTTCACATCCCGGCTCAGGGCCTTCTGAAGCATCTCTTTTGAAATATTGGCATCCGTTGTCAAAAATGCCAGCATGGTGCACATGTTGGGATGGATCATTCCCGAGCCCTTGCACATCCCCCCCAGGGTCACTGTCCTGCCGCCAATCCCAAATTTCACGGCGATCTGCTTATGCACCGTATCCGTGGTCATGATGGCCTTGGCCGCCTCCAGACCAGCGTCCCGGCTGTCTGATTTTGCCTCCGCAAGCATTCTGATTCCTTTTTCTATTCTGTCCCCAGGCAGTTGAACACCGATCACACCGGTGGACGCCACCAGCACCGCTTCGGCAGGAATTCCCAGGGCTTCTCCGGCTATAGCGGCCTCCCTCTCACAGCACTCCATCCCCTGCCTTCCCGTGCAGGCGTTTGCCACGCCGGAGTTCACCACCACTGCCTGGACCCCCGGTGACGACTCTACAATTTTTTTATCCCAAAGCACAGGCGCCGCCTTCACCATGTTGGTGGTAAAAACACCGGCGGCCCTGCAGGGCGTCGTGCTGAAAATCAGCGCCATGTCCTTTCTGTTCTGATATTTGATTTCGGCTTCCACACCCGCCGCCAAAAAACCCTTTGCCGCTGTCACGCCGCTTTCTATTACTTCCATTTTACCGCCGCCCTTTCTTCTACAGCCATCAGGCCTCTGTTATTTATTGAACGCCGTGATATTCTCTTCGTTCAAGGTAAAATCATAATAATTCAAATCCTGCCGTTTTGTCCAGCCCATCCCTCTCCAAAAAGCATTTCCCACATCATTTTTAGTAAATGCGATCAAACTGACCTTATTGATGCCCTCTTCCCGAAGAGCCTTCATACAGCGCACCACCATAGCCTTACCGATGCCAAGCCGCCTGTAATCCTCCCGGACACACACATGATAAAGGCACCCTCTTCGGCCGTCGTGTCCACACAAAATGCCGCCCACCACCGAACCGTCCTCTGCCAGAGCCGCCGCACTGATACCTGGATTCCTCTGAAGGAACCTGGCCACGCCCTCTCTGGAGTCGTCCAGGCTGCGAATGCCAAAGCCCCGTATGGTCATCCACAGAGCCCGCAATCCATCATAATCTTCTATTGTCATCTCTCTCACGGTAAATGTCCTGCTGTCCATTTCCGGTTCCTCCTACATATAATATGCTATGGGAAGCAGGGAACCAGCTCCAGTCCCTGGCTCTCCTGCAGGCCAAACAGCAGATTCATATTCTGCACAGCCTGCCCTGCGGCGCCCTTCACCAGATTATCCAAAACTCCCATCATAATCACACGTCCCGTGCGCTCATCCACCACAAAATTAATATCTACATAATTGCTGCCTTCAACCCACCGGGTTTCCGGACAGGCCCCCTTCTCCAGCACCCGGATGAACCGTTCATTCCCATAGTATCTGTCATAGACCGCCCGAATCTCCTCCTCAGAGGGCAGAGAACCGTCCGCCCTTCTCCTGAGAGAGGCATATTCCGTCACCAATATTCCCCGGTTCATGGGAACCAGATGGGGAGTAAAGCTGACGGTCACGCTTCCGCCCGCCGCATATCCCAGCTGTTCCTCGATCTCAGGCGTATGCCGATGGCCAGCCACCCCATAGGCCTTTATATTTTCATTGACCTCGCAGAACAGATTCGCCGTCTTGGCGCCTCTTCCTGCTCCGGAGGTTCCCGACTTTGCATCCACGATCAGAGTATTCCCGTCAATCAGACCTTCCTTAACCAACGGGTATGCCGTCAAAATGGAACAGGTGGTATAGCAGCCGGGATTTGCTACCAGCCGGGTCTGCTCTGTAATCCTGTCTCTGTTGATCTCACATAGACCATAGACAGCTTCTGCGATAAACCGGGGAGATTTGTGCTCTATGCCGTACCATTTCTCGTACACGGCCACGTCCTTGATTCTGTAATCCGCAGAAAGATCAACGATCTTCACTGCGGACAATATTTCCTCGGTTAAAATCCCCGCCAGAAAACCCTGAGGCGTGGCGGTAAAAATCACATCCACCTGCTTCGCCAGTTCCTCCAGGTCGTCATCTTTGCAGATATCCTCCACGATCCGAAACATATTCTGATACACCTGACTGTATTTTTTGTCTATATAGCTTCTGGAGCCGTACCATACAATCTCCGTCTCTCTGTGCCCCGTCAAAATCCTGACAAGCTCTTCCCCCGCATAACCGGTAGCTCCAATAATCCCTGCTCTGATCATAGTTTCCTCCCTTTCTGCGGTCCGGGCGCCGCAAAACGCACCGTGCCCTAAGCATATGTTTTATCTTACTACTTTTTGCATAAATTTTCAATATATTTTAATATTTATACATAATTCTCCATTTTAATGAATAAATATTCTTTTTATGCATTTCCTTGGTGCAAATTCCTGCCCAAATAATCTTTCCCAAATGAAACCTGTAATAATAGGCATTCCACACTTCTTTTTCCGATCCCTGTATTATACAGAATTCCCACAATACTGTCAATATGTCTTAAAATTTAATTTCCGGCGCCGAAGCCGGACACTTGCTTTTGCATTGCTTCTGTTGTATAGTAATTTATCAGAAAGCAAATCTGACTATCTGTATAAAATGAAAAACGGAGGAAAGACATGAAAGAAAAAGTAGTTCTCGCCTATTCCGGCGGCCTGGACACCACCGCCATCATTCCCTGGCTGAAGGAAAATTTTGATTATGAAGTGATCTGTGTCTGTGTGGACTGCGGCCAGGCAGAAGAGCTGGACGGTCTGGAGGAGCGGGCGAAGGCCTGCGGCGCCTCAAAGCTCTACATAGAGAATGTTATCGATGAATTCTGTGACGAATACATTGTTCCCTGCGTACAGGCGGGCGCTGTCTATGAAAACAAATATCTGCTGGGCACCTCCATGGCCCGTCCTCTGATCGCCAAAAAGCTGGTGGAAATCGCCCGAAAGGAAGGCGCTGCCGCCATCTGCCACGGCGCTACCGGCAAAGGCAACGACCAGATCCGGTTCGAACTGGGCATCAAAGCGCTGGCCCCGGATCTGAAGATTATCGCCGCCTGGCGCAGCGACAAATGGAACATGGATTCCCGGGAATCGGAGATCGAATACTGCAAAGCCCACGGCATTCATCTTCCCTTCTCCGCAGATTCCTCCTACAGCCGGGACCGCAACCTCTGGCACATCAGTCATGAGGGTCTGGAACTGGAGGATCCGGCGAACGAGCCCAATTTTGAGCATCTGCTGGTGCTGGGCACCACCCCCGAAAAAGCGCCTGATCAGGGAGAATATGTGACTCTGACCTTTGAAAAAGGCATTCCCACCTCCCTCAACGGAGAAAAAATGAAGGTATCCCAGATTATTACCGTTCTCAATGAGCTGGGCGGAAAGCATGGCATCGGCATCATTGATATTGTGGAAAACCGCGTGGTAGGCATGAAGTCCAGAGGCGTATATGAGACCCCCGGAGGCACTATTCTGATGGAAGCCCATCAGCAGCTGGAGGAGCTGATCCTGGACCGGGATACCTATGCCATGAAAAAAGAGATAGGCAGCCGCTTTGCCAGTCTGGTATACGAGGGAAAATGGTTCACTCCCCTGCGCCTGGCTCAGCAGGCTTTCATTGAGGAAACCCAGAAATACGTGACCGGCCAGGTAAAATTCAAGCTTTACAAAGGCAATATCATCAAAGCCGGCACCTCCTCCCCGTACTCGCTGTACAACGAAAGCATCGCATCCTTCACCACCGGCGATTTATACGACCATCATGATGCGGAAGGCTTTATCAATCTGTTCGGACTGTCCTGCAAGGTACGCGCCATGAAAATGAATGAGCAGGGCGAAACGCTGTTTTGAGGTAATATGTCATGACTTTATCTTCTCTGTTTACGATCTATTGGGCAGTCCTCAATCTGGCAGGATTTGCCATGATGGGAATAGATAAAAAAAGAGCCATCCGGGGTGCCTGGCGCATCTCGGAGGCTTCTCTTTTTCTTACGGCCCTTCTGGGCGGAGCCCTGGGCTGCACCCTGGGCATGCACTGTTTTCATCACAAGACCAGACATTGGTACTTCAGGTACGGTCTGCCTGCCATCCTATCATTACAGCTGTTTCTATGGATATATTTAAGGGGGTGCTGATCAGATCACCGCTTCCTCAGCGCCTCCGGCTGATACACACGAATTTCATCCCAAAGTTCCGGCTCCTTTAATGTTCCCGAATTTCCGGATGGCTCAGGTTGTCACAATGACGCCGCCATCATTGGCATACATGCTGCTGATCCCTCTTGTATCCATAATAATGCATTCCTTAAAAGACGCCTTGGCCAGAATCATTTCCCTGACCTGCTCCGCCCGCCGGAGCGCATTACAGTGGGTAATAATCAGCCGGCGCTGCCGTGGTGATTTCACTTCGGCTGCAGCCAGCTCCGCCATTCTGTTCAGTGCTTTCTTAATACCGATGGTCTGGCTCCTCTGAATAATTTCCCCCTTATTAGATCCCATCACGGGCTTAATATTCAAGGTGGACGCCACCAGCGCTTTTACGCCGGACAATCTGCCGTTCTTTCTCAATGTCTCCAGATTATCCAATACAAAATATGTCTGAACACTGTCCCGATAGGCCTGGATCCGCGTCACAATTTCCTCAAAGGGAAGCCCCATTTCTTCCAATTCCACAAGCTTCAGAGCAATCTGCGTCTCTCCGCCGCTGGCGGACTGAGAATCGATCACATGAATGTGCTTGCTGCCATACTTTTCCAGATACAGCTTTTTTCCCAGCTCCGCACTGTTATAGCTGCCGCTGAGATGGGAAGATAGAGTCACGGCATATACGTGATCCACCTCCGCTCTGTAGCTTTCCATATATCTTTCCGGAGACGGACAGGAAGATTTCGGGCATTTCGGATAGACCGCAACCTTTTGCAGAAATTCAGCCTGGTTGAATCCCTCGTCATCCAGAATCTGGTAATCCCCTACCTCTAGCCCAAGGGGCACGCTTTCAAATCTCTCATCCTGAAGCAGGGCCTCGGGAAGCTCGCCGCAGCTGTCTACTACGATCTTATAACTCATGATATACTCTCCTGTCCCATCGCTTCGGGCATCTTACTGTCAAAAGGTAGAATATCCCGATCTCACAGGTTTATTCATGAACAGCATCCACAGGGCATTTGCCGGCACTTCTGAAAAATACCTCCCGGCCCATTACACACGGAAATCAAATGCAGTTTCAAATATGAAGCGATGTGTTATTGTTTTCTATCCAACGTGGTTTTCGTTACTACATATACTAACACAATATTCACCGTCTGTAAAGTATATCATGGTTCATTTTTCATCTCTATAGATATTTAATCCTGAACCGGGCTTCTCCCTTTTGGTCCAGCTCCATCAAAGCATAGGAAGGTCTGCGCCCCTCCTGCCTGGGATAAGACAGACTGCCCGGATTCACGGCGATAATCCTGTTCTCCTCCCTGTCTATCACCGGCCTGTGGGTATGGCCGTAGAAAACGATATCCACCCCCCTGGCCACAGCCTCACGCTTCAGTGTCTCATTCCCCATAGACACATAATAATTATGACCATGGGTCACCCAGACCTTGTAGCATCCGATATCCAAAAGCAGTTCCCTGGGAAGTCCGGAAAAGAAGTCATTATTTCCCGGAACAATCCGTACAGGGCAACCGGCGCTTTCCGTCAAAATGTCCTCGCATCCCTCCACATCGCCGCAGTGAATCACCAGATCGGGCTTCTGCTGTTCCACCACTTTAAAATAATTGCCATTCTGCCTGTGGGTGTCACTTACGATCAATATCTTCATATTTTCTCAGTTCCTCTTTTATCAGCCGGAGCGCCTTTCCTCTGTGGCTCACCAGATTTTTTTCTTCCCCCGTAAGCTCTGCCGTTGATTTTCCCAGCTCAGGCACATAAAAAATGGGATCGTAGCCAAAGCCCCCTTCTCCTCTTTCCTCATAGCCGATACGGCCTTCAATAACCGCCCTGGCAGTCAGCTCCCTTCCGTCAGGCAGCACTGCCGCAATGGCACACACAAAACGGGCGGTACGCTTCCCATCAGGAACTCCATCCAGGCGTTTGATCAAATCGGCGTTCTTGATACGGTATGACGTATCCTCCCCCAGATACCTGGCAGAATAGACCCCAGGTTCTCCGCCCAAATAATCCACCTCCAGCCCCGAATCGTCAGCCATCACCAGATCCTCCCGGGCCTGCGCCGCAACGGCTCTCGCCTTGATCATGGCATTTTCTTCATAGGTTTCGCCGTTTTCCTCTATATCTATGGAAATTCCGGCCTCCTTCATGGAACAAACCTCCAGTCCCAGGTCCCCCAAAATCTCCCGGATCTCCCTCATCTTTCCCTGATTTCCTGTAGCGAACACAATTCTGTCCATCTTTTTCCTCCCTTTTCCGGGGCTATCCTCTCGTCAGCTTTGGAGGCTTGGGCCCAATAAACTGATAATAGTATGTTTTCATCATCCCATTGTACAGCTTCCGATTTTTATCCGCTTTCCGGCCTATATCCTGCTCCGCATTCTCATAGGCGGTAATCAGGTACATGCTCCAGGAGTCCAGATTCCTGTACCGTTCACCCAGCGTGCGGTACAACTCCGGCAGTTTTTCCTTTTCGGACAAGCGCTCCCCGTATGGAGGGTTTGTGATTATGAAACCGTACTTCTTCGGATGGCTCAGCTGTTCCACATCCCGCCTCTGGAAATGGATCAGCTTGTCCACACCCGCCAGTCTGGCATTTTCCCGGGCAATGCTCACCATCTGATCATCTATGTCATACCCCTGAATATCGGTCTCCACAGATAAGTTCACAGACTCTGCCGCCTCCTCCAGAGCCTCCGACCAATTTTTTTCACCAATAATATGAGACCATTTCCCCGCATTAAAGCTTCTTCCCGCTCCGGGAGCCATGCCCGCCGCCATCATGGCCGCCTCTATGGGAATGGTGCCACTGCCGCAAAAGGGATCCACCAAAATCCTTCCGGGCCGCCATGGCGTCATTAATATCAGGGCTGCCGCCAGGTTTTCTGCGATAGGGGCCTTGGGTGTCAGCCTGCGGTATCCCCTTTTATGTAAAGATTCCCCCGTGGTGTCCAGTCCCACTGTTACCTGATCCTTCAGCAGGAATACCCTTATCGGAAAGCTTTCGCCGTCCTCCGGGAACCAGCTTATCCCCCAGGCCTCCTTCATTCGTTCCACCATGGCCTTTTTCATGATGGACTGAATATCGGAAGGGCTGAACAGCTTGGACCTTACGCTGGCCGCCTTTGTCACCCAGAATTTCCCGTCATCCGGTATATATTCCTCCCAGGGAAGCGCCCTGGTACCCTGAAACAGCTCTTCGAAGCTCTCCGCAGGAAAGCTCCCGATCTTAATTAAAATTCTCTCCGCCGTGCGCAAAAAAATATTGGCCCTGCACACCGCTTCTTCATCTCCCAAAAAGGTGATCCGCCCATCTGTTGATTCCGTGATATCATACCCCAGATCCACGATCTCCCTTTTCAGTACAGACTCCATGCCGAAATGACAGGGAGCAATCAATTCAAACTTACGCATATGTACCCGTTTCCCCGCTTCCACACCGCTTTAAAGCATATCATTACAAAACACGAATTAGTATACTATTTTTTTGATTATATGTAAATAGGGACACAAAAAGTGCCCCTATCACGGCTGCTGCCCTGTTATCGTTCACTTGCAGCAGTAATTCTGCCTTAGTAATTGTTGTTCTGATTTTTGCTGCTGTTCTGGCTCTGGTTCTTGTTCTGGTTCTTGCTGTTGTTCTGATTCTGGTTGTTGTTCTGGTTGTTGTTCTGATTCTGGCTGTTCTTGCAATTCTCAGAATTGTTGGCGTTATTGTACTTGTTGTCCATAACTTCCTCACATCCTGCCGCTTCCGCGGCTCATTGTCCGGAGGGAAATTCCTCCTTCTGTTTTTGGTTACATGGATAGTATGGCAAAACGCATAAAAAATATACAAAATTTTTTCTGGTACTTTGGTACT